>Ga0068855_100001264_pt1 | contig 31380 bp, 21 predicted proteins | sample KBSCornC52_FD_66592 | JGI IMG/M metagenome (GOLD analysis project Ga0068855, IMG submission 66592) | Corn rhizosphere microbial communities from Kellogg Biological Station, Michigan, USA - KBS Corn C5-2 | ecosystem: Host-associated > Plants > Roots > Rhizosphere > Soil ...
CAGGAGCCCGTGCGGACGGGCATCAATTCGCCGACGACGCGCTGCGCAATGTGAGCCGAGGGCAGGAACGCAACGGTGCAGTCCTCTGATGTAAGCGGCAGGACCGCGGGGGTCATATCGATATTGATCACCAGCGCCGCATGCGTGACCAAGCCCATTTTGGGTTCGCCGGTGGCACCGGAAGTCATATAGAGAACCGCGACGGCCTGATCATCGAAGCGCCCGCGGATGCGCTCGAAAGCGTGAGGGTCTGACGCGAGTTGGCCCCGGCCTTTTTCGATGAGTTGATCGAGCGTGATGGCGCCTGCGGCGGTGCCAGTGAGCAGGACCCACTGCAGTTCGGGTGCGTTTTCTTGCGCCGCGAGCGCCGCCTGCAGCCCTTGCATCGCTTTGGGATTTTCAACCATCACGACGCGGGCATCGCAGCAGCGCAAAGCGTGCGCCTGCTCCCCGTAGGGCAGGCTGGTGTAGAGTGCGGCGGAGATGGCTCCGGCGGCCATGACGCCAAGGTCGGCGAAGTAGAACTCCGCGCGGGTCTCCGATTGCAGCGCGACCATGTGGCCGGTTTCGACACCGATGGTAGTGAGACCCACGGCGGCCCACTGCACGCGATCGCGAAATTCAGCCCAGGTATAAGCGCGATACTTGCCGCCACCGGCAGGTTGCTGCAGCGCGGGCCGGTCGGGGTAGAGTGCCGCTGTCTCTTCGAGCATGGTGTAAACGGTCCGCGCGGACATGATGTGATTTTAACGTGTGGCAGGCTAAACCTCGTTAGGGCGGGTTTCGTTTAAGAGTCCAGATACGGCGAAATGTCGTAACCAGAAAGGGACAACTAGGCGTGGAGAGCGGTTCGCTCCCGGCGGGCGAGACGGCCCACCTCGAAAAGCAGGAGAGTGCGATTCACCACGAAGTGAGGACCGAACGCAAGGCGAATGGTGGAAGTCTGACTGCCCAGGAGCGGCGCCAGGTGAACCGTCTGCAAAATCGCGAGAGCCGGCGGATTTACAAGGATAAACACAACGGAAGAACTCAATAGAGCGGCGCAAGGACGCGAAGGAGGCGCGGAATCGTTCGCATCCGGCACAGTGCGGCCCGCTCTTCAACCCTTGAAACTCCCCGATTTCCATGATAATATGCATTTGACATGCATCTTTTAGTTTGGTCTGCCCCGCCGCAGAAACAGGCCAGCCATGGGTAGATTCTTTATAGCGCTGGCGGCCCTTTCCATGGTTGCGGCCTTGGCCCTTGCGGCACACGATGATGCTTTCGATTTTCCGTACATTCCGATGGATCACCCGGCCATTGACTACGCTACCCGGCCGGAGAGCGATCCCGTCACCCGCCTGCAGGAGCGGATCGATAAGGGAGAAGTTAAGCTCGATTACGAACCGACCCATGAAGGCTATCTCGGGAGTCTGCTGAAAGCTCTGCAGGTGAATGTAGATTCGCAGATGCTGGTGTTTTCGAAAACCAGTTTTCAGGCTCCTAAAATCTCTCCTAAAGCTCCCCGCGCCCTCTATTTCAACGACAACGTAGCGGTAGGGTTCGTGCATGGCGGCGACGTCATGGAAATCGTGGCTTTCGACCGGAAGCAGGGTATAAATTTTTACACGATGGACGTTGAGAAGTCCGCGAAGCCGAGTTTCGTACGTCGTACCGACGAGTGTCTGGCGTGCCATCTGATTCCGGGCACGCTAAACGTTCCGGGACTGGTAGTCAGTTCGGTCATCGTGACTCCTCAAGGATCAGTGCGCTTTCCAGGGGCCGGCCTGATCATTGACAGCCGTAGTCCGCTCGAAGATCGTTGGGGTGGATGGTACGTTACCGGCACAGCCGGCGCGCTGCAACATCGCGGAAACGCAGTGGCGCCTTTCCCGGATCGGCCCGACATGTTAGATTTCCATGGTACGCAAAATCTGACCAGCTTGACCGGAAAGTTCGATACTGGCAGCTATCTTGCTCCCACCAGCGATATCGTCGCTCTGATGACGCTGGAACATCAGACCCGGATGACCAACTTGATTACAAGACTTGGGTGGGAAATGCGCATTGCCGAACAAGAGGGAACACTTCAGGAATCGCAAAGCCGGCTGGATTTTGTGACTGACCAACTCGTCTCCTACATGCTATTTGTCGGAGAAGCCAAGATCTACGATCCCATCACCGGCGTTTCCACCTTCACCCAAACCTTTCCCGCAAGAGGGCCGCGCGATAAGAAAGGCCGCTCGCTTCGCGATTTCGACCTGCACAAACGGCTATTCCGTTATCCGCTGAGTTACATGATCTATAGCGAGGCCTTCGATTCGCTGCCGGACCTTGCTAAACAACGCATTTACCGGCGGCTTTACGATGTACTCTCCGGCGTGGATCGTGGCAAGCAATTCGACTCACTGAAAACCGAAGACCGTCAAGCGATCCTGGAAATTGTTCGGGACACCAAGCCCAATCTTCCAGCCTATTGGAATGCCGATTCGCAGCCGTCCACAGCCGCGCGGTGTTGTCGGTAAAGTCAAATGCAACTAAGTCTACACGCGGAGTATGCGCTTCGGGTTCTTTTGTATCTGGGTTCACAACCCGATCGCATAGTGTCCACGGCTGAGATTAGCGGGGCGTACGGAATTTCCAAGAATCATCTTGTCCGGGTGATGCAGACTTTGAACGATGACGGTTATTTGCATCTGGTTTCCGGGCGAGCGGGAGGCGTATCGCTAGCGAAGGACCCGCATTTGATCCGCCTGGGCGATGTCGTTCGCCGCGCCGAACCTACTCTGCGCTTAGCTGAATGCTTCGATGCAAAAACCAACACTTGCGTCATCGCTCCTGTCTGCTCGCTCAGACCGGTGCTCCAAGAGGCTCTTTCCTCCTTTTTGACCACATTGAATGGGTATACACTGGCCGATCTGCTGGCAGGGGGGATGCGACAGCAGATCGCACAGCAGTTTGTAACGATTTCAGAGCGCGGTATTCGACCTTAGCCGTCGAGCCAGTGTTTTCAAAGCTGCTGTTCGCCGGTGAATCCCGGCAACCGACGACGCAGCCGCTCCGCAGGGCGGGGCATAACAGCGCTTACATTTTGGCTCGTGCGCCGTCTGATAGTCTAGAAACACTATGAATTCGCTCCCATTCTCTCCTTTTCCAAGGCTTACGGCGGGGCTGGCGGTGTGGGTAGGCCTGAGTATTGCCCTGGTCGGCGTTGCGCCCCGCGGGCTGGCACAGACCAAGGTCACCTCGGTCGAAGGCATCACCGAATACCGGCTCGACAATGGCTTGAAAGTGCTGCTGTTTCCCGATAGCTCGAAGCCCACGGTGACAGTGAACGTCACCTATCTGGTGGGTTCGCGATATGAGGGCTATGGGGAAACCGGCATGGCTCATTTGCTGGAGCACATGATGTTCAAGGGAACGGCCAAGCGCGATGGCATCATGGGCGAGCTGAGTAGTCACGGTGCGCAGTTTAACGGGACCACTTCCTACGATCGCACCAATTATTTCGAGACCATGACCGCAACCGACGAGAATCTGCACTGGGCACTCGAAATGGAAGCCGACCGCATGGTGAACTCGCGCGTCTCGAGAAAAGATCTGGACAGCGAGATGACGGTGGTGCGTAACGAATTTGAGCGCGGCGAAAACAGTCCCGAGCGGGTACTGGAAGAGCGCGTGGTTGCCACCGCGTATTTGTGGCACAGCTATGGGCGCAGCACCATCGGTGCGCGGTCCGACATCGAGCGTGTGCCGATTGAGCGGTTGCAGGCGTTTTACCGGAATTATTATCAGCCGGATAATGCCGTGCTGGTGATCGCCGGAAAACTCGATGAGGCGAAAACGCTGGGCTGGATCAAGCAGACGTTTGGCGCGATTCCCAAGCCGGCGCGCACGCTGACTCCGACCTATACCGAAGAGCCGGTGCAGGATGGCGAGCGGGATGTGACGCTGCAACGCGTGGGCGATAACCAGGTGCTGATGATGGCGTACCATGTGCCGGCCGGTTCCGATCCGGATTCGGCGGCCATGGATGTGCTGACCTCAATCCTGGACGAAGCACCTGCGGGTCGGCTGTATAAAGCACTGGTCGAAAGCAAGAAGGCAATCTCAGTACGGGGCGAGAATAATCAGCTGCATGACGCCGGATACCTGCTGTTCGCGGCGGAAGTGCGCAAGGAAGGCTCGCTCGATGATGTGCGGCAGACCATGCAGAGCGTCCTGGATGGGATCGTGAAGGAGCCGCCCACCAAAGAGGAGATTGACCGCGTCCTGACCCGCCGGAAGAAGGACTTCGAGCTGCTTTTCAATAACCCGCAGCGAGTGGCATTGCTAATGAGTGAATGGGCGTCGATGGGCGATTGGCGCCTGATGTTCTTGGATCGCGACCGCACCGAGAAGATTACGCCCGAAGATATTGCCCGGGTGGCAAAGCGTTACCTGAAGGATTCGAATCTGACGGTAGGCCGGTTCTTGCCGGTGGACCAGGCTCCGGAGCGGGCCGAGGTACATCCCACTCCGGACGTCGAAGCGATGCTCAAGGGTTACACCGGCCGCGCGGCGGTGGTGCAGGGCGAGGCCTTCGACCCCACGCCCGCTAATATTGAATCGCGCCTTCAGCGAGTGACGCTGCCCAATGGATTGAAGCTGGTAATGCTGCCGAAAAAGACGCGCGGAGCTACGGTGACGGCCACGCTCGCGCTGCATTACGGCGATGAAAAGAGCGTGTTCAACCGGGGTACGGCCGCGCAGTTCCTGGGCGCAATGCTGATGCGGGGCACGCAAAAGCATACGCGGCAGCAGTTGCAGGATGAACTCGATCAACTGAAGGCCCAGATGAATGCAGGCGCGGCGGACAACGATGCGACCTTAAGCGTAACCACAATTCACGCGAGTATCGCTCCGGCGTTGCGGCTGGCGGCCGAAGTATTGCGGCAGCCGGCGTTTGTGGAGTCGGAATTCGAGCAGTTGCGGCAAGCTTCGTTGGGCCGGGTGGAAGGCAGTTTGAAAGAGCCCGGCGCGTTGGCTCCGTTGGCGCTGCGGCGCCACCTGATCCGTTATCCCGCGGGCGATCCACGGGCGGTGACAACGTTCGAGGAAGACATCGCCAACACCAAGAAGCTAACCCTGGCCGACGTCAAGAAATTCTATAACGATTTCTTCGGAGCGTCGAACGCGGAGTTGGCGATCGTAGGTGATTTCGATCCGGCGGAGGTTCGCAGAGTAGTGGAGCAGGAGCTGGGCACATGGAAGAGTCCGGCGCCTTATCAGCTGGTGCTGCGTAAGCGCGATGCCGTCACACCGACCGATCAGATGATCGAGACTCCCGACAAGGCCAACGCCGTGTTCATGGCGGGGCTCACGCTGGTCATGAATCAGGACGATCCGGATTATCCGGCGCTGATGTTCGCGAACCGCATGCTCGGCGGTGATCTGAAGAGCCGCTTGTGGCTGCGCATCCGCGAAAAAGAGGGCTTCAGTTATGGCGTGGGCAGCGCTTTGGTGGCGTCGGCGCGATCGCCTTTCGCGCAATTCATGGTGCAGGCGACAGCGGTTCCCCAGAACATTCTAAAAGTTGAAGCTGCGTTCAAAGATGAACTCGCGAAGGTCCTGAAAGATGGCTTTTCGGACGCCGAAGTCGCCGACGCAAAGAAGTCCTATCTCGAAGAGCGCATGCTAGGGCGGACTCAAGACGCGGGACTCGCGCGCACGCTAGCGCAGAATGCGCAGTTCGGCTGGACGATGGCCCGCGAGGCCGATCTGGAGAGCAAGGTCAACGCGCTGACCACCGCGCAGATCAACGCGACGGTGCGTAAGTATTTGGACCCTGCCGCGATTTCATACTTCAAGGCGGGGGATTTCAAAAAGGCCGGGATCACCCCTTAAGGGTGCCGCGGCTATTTGTTATCCGATTCCGTACACCTCGGTCCCAGCCATTTGGCGGCGAAATTGGTGTTAACGTTTATGGTGCGGCCTCCGTTTGAGGCGACCATTTGCATGGTTCCTTTCACATCGCCGGAATCTACGGCTTCCAGCTTAAGTGTGCCCGACAGTTTGCCACCGTCCATTTCGCATTCCATGCGTAGTTCCTGGCGGGTCGCGGTCGACGTTAAGACGGTGCTCTTGCAGGACTCCCGCTGCGCTATATTGCTGAAAGGTTTATCCAGATCCTCCTTGCGCACACAGCTTTTGGAAACCGTGGTGCGCGGTTGCCCGCCCTGGGCTTTTATGGCGGCGTCGATTTTTGCACGCTGCTGGGGCGTCATTTTGTCCAGCGCTTCCTGCGGGATGGGGAGCTGGCCAGCAGTCTGCACGGTAATAGTGGACTCCCATTCCCCGGTCTTAACATTCAACGACGTAGTGTCGGCTGCCCAAGCGGCTACGCAACATAGAGCGGCGGCAACTAAGAACGAAGTACGTGCTTTCATCGATCCTCCAATTTCCCACGCCCGCACTCGTCGGCGGGGAGCGTTTCTCCCCTGATTTTAAAGCACTGCCGGGCCGGCCTTAGCAACCACTTCATCGCGTTCCACAGAGCCGTCGCGAATGTGAATAATGCGGTGGGCGTGCTGGGCGATGTCGTTTTCGTGGGTGACCAGTAGCACGGTGTTCCCTTCGCGGTGAAGCCGCTCGAAGAGGGACATGATTTCGTTCCCGGTGACCGTGTCGAGAGCGCCGGTAGGTTCGTCGGCCAGCAACAATGACGGATGGTTGACCAGGGCGCGTGCGATCGCGACCCGCTGGCGCTGACCTCCGGACAGTTCGCTGGGCTTGTGATTCATGCGCGCTTCTAGATCCACGGCCCGCAGAGCGGCGGTGGCGCTTTTCTCGCGATCCTTGCGGTTCATTCCGGCATAGATGAGCGGCAGCTCCACGTTATGCAAAGCACTGGCGCGGGCCAGCAGATTGAAGGTCTGAAACACAAAGCCGATTTCCTGATTGCGGATGCGCGCCAGTTCGTCGTCGTCCATTTCGCTAACCAGATTGCCGTTTAGGTAATACAATCCGGAGGTGGGCGAATCCAGACAGCCGATCAGGTTCATGAGAGTGGATTTTCCGGAACCGGAGGGGCCCATGATGGCCACATATTCACCCTTCTTGATTTCGATGTCGATGCCGGACACGGCGTGAATTTCCTGATCGCCCATGACGTAGGTTTTGCGCAGATCCCAGGTGCGGATGAGGACGCCATCGCGCTTGAGCTGCTGGCCGCGCTGGCGCTTATCGGTAAGTTCGGGGCTGCGCGGGTTCAAGTGCCCGGCTCCGCTTTGAGTTTGTTGTCGACTACGACGCGAGTGTGATTGCGGATCGTACGAATCACTTTGTAGCTGCCGGTAATGATCTCGTCGCCGGCCGTGAGGCCGTTCGAAACCTCGATTTCGCTTGCGCCGCTGATGCCGGTTTCCACTTTACGGAATTCGGCGCGGCCGTCTTGAATCGCAAAGACGCCCTGCACTTCCTGGCTACCGGAACGGGTGACGGGCGCGTTCGAATCGGGAGACCTTTCGAGTTCCCGCTGGGTGCGTACCGTGAGAGCCTGGATCGGTATGGCAAGCACGTCGTGGCGCGTCGCGGTGACGATTTTGGCAGTAGCGGAAAGGCCCGGCCGAATTTCCGCCGGTGGATCGTCGAGCGCAATGACAACTTTGAAATCCTTGGCCTCCTGGCTGGAAGTCGTGCTTTGCGAAGCAGCCAAACCGGAGGAACGCAGGATGGCCGAGTTGCCGATCTCAATCACTTTCCCATGAAAAGTGCGGTTGGGCATGGCTTCAATACTAATGCTGGCGTCCTGGCCAAGTTGAACGCTTACGACATCGGTCTCATCGGCATTCACTTCCGCCGTGATCAGCGACATATCCGCAATGGTCATCACCGTGGAGGCCGGCGAATTCTGGATGCCGGGCACAATGGTTTCGCCCATGCGCACCGGGAGATTGGTGACTACGCCGTCAATGGGAGCCACCACGTCGAACTTGGCCAGGACATCGGAGACACGGGTTTGAGTGGCTTCGGCTTGGGTGACGCGCCGCTCGAAGCTGTTGAGTTGCGCCGCAGTCTGGGCGCGCTGCGCTTGGGTCTGCGAAAGGCGGGCGGCACTTTCCCGGACACCCGCCTCGGCGGCGTTAAAATTGGCGCGGTACTGTTCGTATTCCTGGCGCGCGATCAACTGGTTCTTATAGAGCTGGTCATAACGCTCGAAGTTGGCGCGCGCCAGTTCCAGATCGGACTTGCTGTGGTCGAGCGTGGCCTGGGCGGTCGCAATGGCCTGATCCTGAGCCTTGAGGCCCGCCTCAGCCGCGGTGGCGTCGGCGACTGAAGAGGCAACCGCGGCGCGCTGCGCGTCGAGTTCAGCTTGTGGCTGGATACGCTCCACCCGGGCGACCACCTGTCCCTTGCGGACGTGATCGCCTTCCTTGACCAGAAGTTCTGTAATAGGACCTTGGGCGTTAGCGCCTAAGTTGATGTAATTCTTAGGCTTAATCTCGCCCGAGGCGGTGACGATAGCGGAGAGATCGACACGCGTCGCCACGCCGGTTTGGACCGTCACCAGATTGCGCCGGCTCCAACGCAGACCACCGGCGACTCCGCCGGCAAGTAGCACGGGCAGTGCTATGGCGAGAGCGATTTTCGATTTCCGTGTCACGGCGTTCCTTGTTGAATACGTTGGCCGGACCGGCCAAGTTCCATCGTAACCCGGATAGGTTAACTCAGTATGATCGTAGCCCATGCTTGGCCAGCAGGAACACGAATGAAAAGAGATAGCTGATCGCTTTGGTCCCGCATTGCCGCACAGGGCAACGCCGCTCCCTGAGGCGAAGAATAAAGTTTGAGACAAAATCAAAGAGGTGGATTCGGCTATCAAGACCTGACGAAAGCCAAGTATTGGTATGGCTGTGGTGGGCGGCACTAGCCGGCGCGCGCGGTTCGCTACCATAGAAGTTCATCCATGAAACTGCACAGCCACACTATCACTCAGGGACGCGACCGTGCGCCCGCGCGCGCCATGCTGAAGGCCATCGGCTTCACCGATGAGGATCTGAAGAAGCCCATCATCGGCGTGGCCAACACCTGGATCGAAACCATGCCCTGCAACTACAACCTGCGCGAGCTGGCGGAGCACGTGAAGGCGGGCATCCGCGCGGCGGGCGGGACGCCGATGGAATACAACACCATCGCCATCAGCGACGGCGTCACCATGGGCACCGAGGGCATGAAGGCATCGCTGGTGAGCCGGGATTTGATCGCCGATTCGATTGAGTTGGTCGCGCGCGGGCACATGTTCGACGGCGTGGTGGCGCTGGTGGCCTGCGATAAGACCATCCCCGGCGCGGCCATGGCGCTGCTGCGGCTCAACATTCCGGGCGTCATCATGTACGGCGGGACCATTATGCCGGGACACTATCAAGGCCGTGATCTCACGGTCCTCGATGTGTTTGAAGCAGTGGGTGCGAATGCGGCCGGCAAAATGTCGGATGAAGACTTCCTGGCCATCGAAAACCTGGCTTGCCCGGGCGCCGGCGCGTGCGGAGGTCAGTATACCGCCAACACCATGGCTACGGTCATGGAGATGATCGGCCTGTCGCCCATGAATACCGCTTCCGTTCCCCAAGTGGACCCGCGGAAACACCAGGTCGCATTCCGCTGCGGTCAAGTAGTGATGGATGCCGTGCGCGCGGGGCGCAAGGCTCGCGACATCGCGACGCGTCAGGCATTTGAAAATGCCATTGCGTCGGTGGCGGCGACCGGTGGATCGACCAACGCCGTGCTGCATTTGCTCGCAATGGCGCACGAGGCCCAAGTGGATCTGAAGATCGAGGACTTCCAGACCATCAGCCAGCGGACTCCTCTGCTGGTGGATCTGAAGCCCGGCGGGAAGTACGTGGCTCTGGATGTCGATAACGCCGGCGGTTGGCCGGTGGTGGCTAAGCGTATGGCCGACGGCGGGTACGCGCACAAGGATGCCATGACGGTAACGGGACGCACCTTCGGGGCCGAAGCCGCTGAGGCCAAGGAGACCGCCGGGCAGGATGTGATTCGTCCCCTGAATAATCCGCTCAAGAAGACCGGGGGGTTGGTGATCCTCAAAGGCAACATCGCTCCCGAGGGCTGCGTGATTAAGGTGGCCGGGACCAATCGCAAGACGCACCAGGGTCCGGCGCGGCTGTATGACCGCGAAGAGGACGCTATGGCGGCGGTCACCGGCGGGAAAATCAAAGCTGGCGATGTGCTGGTGATCCGCTATGAGGGTCCGCGCGGCGGCCCGGGCATGCGCGAGATGCTGGGCGTGACGGGGGCCATTATGGGCGCGGGACTTTCCGAGGATGTCGCGCTCATGACCGACGGCCGTTTCAGCGGCGCGACCCGTGGATTTATGGTGGGCCATGTGGCTCCGGAAGCCGCGGTGGGCGGTCCAATCGCGGCGCTCCGTGAAGGCGACATCATCACGATCAATGTCGAGACCAGTTCGATAGAGGTGGCGCTGACTCCCGAACAGATCGCCGAGCGGATGAAATCGTGGACCGCGCCGGCCTTGAAATACTCCACCGGAGTGTTTCAGAAATATGTGAAGTTAGTAGGCTCGGCCGCGCAAGGTGCCGTCACCGGATAGAGGCGACCGACGCAATACGATAGACTTGCATGCATCGAGTTTAGGGGATGCGATCCGTTTATACCCTTACGCTGCTGCTCTACGGCTGGGCCGCGCTCGCGCAGATGAACACGGGCGAGCTTTCAGGGAGCGTGCAGGACCTCTCCAGCGCCGCCCTCCCGGGTGCGACTATCGTCGCGGAACGTATCGAAACCCGTCAGAAGTTTACCGCCGTCTCCAATAATTCCGGGGAATACCTGTTGGCACAACTACCGGTTGGAGTGTATTCTCTTACCGTAAGCGCAACCGATTTCAAGCCAGCCGAGTTGCCGCGCCTGGAGATCCACGCCAGTGACCGGCTGCGGCGCGATTTCATCTTGGAAGTGGGCAATCGAAGCGACGTCGTGACGGTACTGGCTGACGCCCAGAATGTGCCATTAGCCTCGGCGGAAATTCGGGATGTGATCGGGCAGCGACAAGTTTTAGATCTTCCGGTGAAGGGACGGCAGTTTCTGGATCTCGCGATGCTAAGCCCCGGGGTGGTCAAGCCCCCCGGAGGCACGCGCGGCGATGCCATGCAGCAGGCAGGCAACCTGGTGAACGTTCTGGGGCAGCGCAGTGGACACAATCTCTACTTGATGGATGGCGTCGCCATCACCGACGAGCACTTCAATAACCTGGTGATTGCCCCCTCCATTGACGCCATCGAAGAGTTCAACATCGAGAAAACCTCCTATGCGCCGGAATTTGGAGGCAAGTCCGGGGCCGTCATCAATGTCGTTAGCAAATCGGGCTCGAACAATCTTCACGGGAGCTTGTTCGAGTTCGTCCGCAATGACGTTCTCGATGCCAAGAATTTCTTCGACGCCGCGACGCTTCCGATACCTCCCTTCCGCCAAAACCAGTTCGGCGGCAGCTTCGGTGGTCCAGTGCGCCGGAACCAGACCTTTTTCTTTCTCAGTTATGAAGGGCAGACGATCCGCAAGTCGCTCACGCAGACGTTTTCGGTTCCCACTGCCACGATGCGGCAGGGCAACTTTTCCGGCTTACCCGTGATTTACAACCCTGCTGGCGTTGCCGGCGCGCAGCGCGAGCCGTTTCTGCAAAATCGAATTTCCGGCAATAAATTGGATCCCATGGCGCTCGCTCTTTTGGACCGGATACCGCTTCCCAACCTGCCGGGCGTGGCGCAGAACCTGCGCGCCACCGGGAATCAGCGCCTCAATTCGAACCAGTACAGCGCCCGCCTTGACCATCAATTCTCAGAGCAAGACAGTGCATTCCTGCGCACGTCGCTTTTCGATGCGCGCGAGGCCGATCCGTTCGGGTCGAGCGTTCTGCAGGAGAGCCTGCTGCCCGGCTTCGGCCGTAACCTAAGTACTCACGCCCTCAATGGAGTCGCCAGTTGGACCCATGCGTTCAGCGCGAATGTACTGAACGAATCCCGTTTCGGATTTCTCACCGTCGCCGGCGGTCAATCCAGCCCCAACGCCGGAAACCAATTTGCCGCGCAGACCGGGATCAATGGCGTCAGCACGAACCCTTTGGATATGGGGTATCCACAGGTCTCTTTTGGCGGCCAATTCACGACGATGGGCGACCCCTCGCTGTTCACGTTTCGCAACAATCGGGATCTGGAGTTTTACGACAACGTAATTTGGCACCAGGGAACGCAGACCCTCAAATTCGGCGCCTATGTGATGCATTACAATCTTCAAACCGAAAATCCGAATGCAGCCCGTGGAATTTTCTCATTCACTCCGCGTTGGACCTCGTCTGCGCCGGGCGCGACCGACGGCAATGCGTTCGCCGATTTCCTGTTGGGATATCCGACTACGGCGCAGGTCGGCCTGGGGCGCGCGGCGATGGACGGAACTACAAATTGGGCGCATTTCTACGTTCAAGACAATTGGCAGGTGCGGCCAAACCTAAAAATTGACGCCGGAATTCGCTACGAGTACAACCAGAATCTGACGGACGCTAATAACCAGATCGCGGCGATCGATACCTCTGTGGCCGGCGGACGGTTCGTAGTGGCGAGCAACAGCTCCGGGATCATTTCCCCGGCCGCCAACACCCTGCTTCCATTCCTCCCGGTTGCTTACGTCACATCGGCGGCGGCGGGTTGGAATAATAGCCTCCTGGTGCCGAGATCGCTCCGCTTGGCGCCTCGCGCAGGACTGGCCTGGAGCCTCCCCCGCAGCCCGAAGACCGCCATCCGTGCCGGCTTCGGCATCTATCCCAATCAGGCCGCTTACAGCATCGTGACGAGTCTCGCCCAGAACCTGCCGTTCTTTGTCACCAAGACGGTTAACGCCGCGACGACGCTCCAGCCCGCCTTCACCACCGAAAACGCCTTGGCCGCGAATACGGTCGGAACGGTAGGCGGCAACAATCTGGACCATAATTTCCAAATTGAATATAACGAAGTGTGGAACTTCAACCTGGAGCGCGAGCTGACCTCCAGCACCCTGCTTTCGGCAACCTACATTGGTTCGCGCACCGTGCATGCGGATAGCGCGACGGTGCTAAACGTTCCGCTTCCTGGTGCGGGTGCAATCGCGGCGCGGCGGCCGATTCCGGCGTTGAGCCAAATCAGCGACATCCGCTGGAACGGATGGGCTACATACAATGCCTTGACATTGGCGGCAAAGCGGCGCTTCACCAAGGGTCTAATGTTCGACGCTAACTGGACTTGGTCCCATTCCGTCGACGATGCCTCCGATCCAGGCGCTACCCTCAACGAGACCAATATCCCCCAAAATGTGTACGATCTAGCGCGTGAGAAAGCCAGTTCCAGCTTCGATCACCGCCACCGGTTAGTGGTGAGCTTTATCTACCAATTGCCGTGGCCTGGAAAACCGAAAAGTTGGGCGCGCGCGCTGTTGGGTCAATGGCAGGCTGGCGGGAATTTCACGGCGCAATCGGGCGCGCCGTTTACCGTCAACATCGCGAGCGATCAGGCCAATGTTGGCGCAGGCCCGGCCCAACGCCCCAATGTTACGGCGAATCCGAATAATGGACCACGCAATCCCCAGGAATGGTTTAATACGTCGGTGTTTTCGTTGCCGGCGCTATTCACGTTTGGAAACGCGCCTCGGAATGCTGTAATTGGTCCTGGATTGCAGGAGTTCGACGTCTCACTGCAAAAGGACATATGGATCACTGAAGCAGCCAAGCTGCAGTTTCGCGCCGAAGGCTATAACCTCTTCAATCACGCGAATTTCAACATTCCGAATCGCACCGCATTTACGGCGAATTTCGGCACCATCTCCAGCGCCCAAGACTCCCGCCAATTGCAATTGGCGCTGAAGCTAGTCTTCTAGCTTTTTTTTAGGTAGGCTCGCCGACGTGAGCGTCGACCATCTTTTTCAAGTCGGGTTTCCCCATAGCGCCGACACGCTGATCCACCACCTTGCCGCCCTTGAAGAGCAGCAGCGTCGGAATACCGCGGATCTGATAACGCGAGGCGGTGCCCGGGTTGTCGTCCGTATTGAGCTTGCCGACCTTTACTTTGCCAAGGTATTCATCGGCGACGGCGTCCACCGTCGGAGCCATCGCGCGGCAGGGGCCGCACCAGGGAGCCCAAAAATCCACCAACACGGGGACTTCGGAATTCAGTACATCCTGATCAAAAGCATTATCTGTAAAGTTAAGCGTATTGTCGCCAGCCATAATATTTAGCCTATATCTCCCTGTCGCTTCTATATGATGCCGGAAGGGGCTTAGGAGATGCAAGTGACGCCTAAACTGCTCATTTACCGGAGCCGGTTCAACCCGGGGAGGCGATTAGGCTGCGATAGAGGCGTTGGTAGCCCGCCGCCGACGCCGCCCACGAAAAGTCTTTCGCCATCCCGCGGCGCATCCGCTCGATCCATTCATCGCCGTTCTGCCAGGCCGCTAGCGCCTGGCGGATCGCGCTAAGCAGCGCCTCCGCTGTATATTCCCTGAATTTGAAGCCCGTGGTCTCATCGACGGTGTCTTCGAGGCCGCCCGTAGCGCGGACAATCGGAATCGTGCCGTAACGCAGGCTATACATCTGGCTCAGGCCACACGGCTCGTATTGGCTGGGCATCAGGAACATATCGGCGCCGGCTTCGATGCGATGTGCCAGGCCATTGTTGTATCCCACCCGCACTGCCACCTTTTTCGGATACGACTCAGCCAGGTTGCGAAACATTTGTTCGAAGTGAGCGTCGCCTGAACCGAGCACCGCCAGGGCGAGATCCAATTCGGCGAGCTGGGGCGCGATGGCCTCTACCAAATCGAAGCCTTTTTGTGCGGCGAACCGGGAGACAATGCCGAGGAGTGGGCGCTTCATGTCCGGCGGAAGCTTCATGGCCCGTAGCAATGCCCTTTTCGCCAGGCGTTTTCCGGAAAGATCGGTTGCGGAATAGGGGCTGCGCAGGTGGAAATCCTGTTCGGGATTCCACTCATCGTAATCCACGCCATTGAGGATGCCGGTGATCCTGGCCGCCCGCTCGCGGAGCACGCCGTCGAGGCCGTGGCCGTATTCCGGAGTCTGGATTTCCTGCGCGTAAGTAGGGCTGACCGTGGTGATGGCATCGGCCCATAAGATGCCCGCTTTCAGAAAACTCAGCTCGCCCCAAAATTCGAGCCCCTGAGGTCGAAATAGGGACGGACTCAATCCCAAGTCCGCTAGAAGGTAGCCCGGAAAGTTGCCTTGATATCCCAGGTTGTGAATGGTGAAAACGCATTTTGCCCGCGCCAGCGTCGGTTCAATTGCGTAGGTTTCACGCAGGTAGGTCGCCAGCAATCCGGCGGGCCAGTCGTGCGCGTGAAAAACGTCCGGCGGAAAGATTCGGCGGCCGATTTCGAGCGCCGCGAGGTTTAGTACCCCGAAGCGGATATGGTTGTCGAGATACTCGGCGCCCCACTCGTTGTAAATACCGGCGCGCGCATAGAGCGGCGGGCAATCGACAAACCAGTAACGCGCTCCGCCGTGCTCAGCCTGATCGATGGACACCGTGAAGGTGCGCGGCCCTAGCGGGATGCGTAGGTCGGCCAGAATGCGCTCGGCGCCATCGAGCTTAACACTGCCATAGCGCGGCATCACCACCGCCGCCTCTTCGCCAAGTTTTACCAGCGCGGGCGGCAACGCTCCCAGGACATCGGCCAGCCCGCCCGTCTTTGCGAAGGGCGCGGCTTCCGAAGCCACCATCAGGATTCGCGACATAGCAGATGCTTCTGAACCTTGCCTAAGGCGTTGCGCGGCAGTTTGTCGATGGCTTCGAAGCGGCGTGGGATTTTGAACGATGCGAGCTTTTCCCGGCAACGGGTTTCAAGCGGGCCGGGGTCGCCGCTGCCGTCCTTCCAGACGATGTAGGCCACTGGTATTTCGCCGCGCACGCGATCCTTCTCGCCAACAACGGCCGCTTCTTCCACCTCGGGCTGCTCCATCAGGAACTCTTCGACTTCCCTGGGATAGATGTTGAAGCCGCCCGAGATGATCAAGTCGCTCTTACGGCCGCTAAGCGTGTAAAAACCGTCGGCGGAGCGCGACCCAATGTCGCCGGTTCTAAACCAGCCGTCCACGAACGCGGCCTTGGTAGCGTCTTCGCGCTTCCAGTAGCCCGCGAAAACATTGGGACCCTTCAGCCACAGTTCTCCGGTTTCGCCGTCGGCCACGGGATTGCCATCGGGCCCGATGATCTTTACGATGACGCCGGGTAGCGGCAAGCCCACGCTTCCCGGACGGCGCTCGCCGTCGTAAGGATTCGACAGGTTCATTAGCGTTTCCGTCATTCCATAGCGTTCGAGGATGGTGTGGCCGAAGAGCGCCCGGAACTCTTCGAGGATCTGCGCGGGCAAGGGCGCCGAGCCGCAGACGAATAATCGCATGCGCCGCCCGATTTCGCGCGCCTTTTCTGGCGGCGTGTCGAGCAAACGCACGTACATCGCGGGTACGCCAAAAAACACGGTGGGCTGAAAGTCCAGGAAATGCGAGAGCACCGTAGTGTGATCGAAACGCTCCAGCAATCGCATGCGGCACGCCGCCAGCAGCCAGCAATGCAGGCCGTTGCCGAGCGCATGTACGTGAAACAGCGGGGGCGCCAGCAGCAAGCGGTCCTCGGGAGTGAACTTCCAGGCCTGAATTAAGTTCGCGCCGTTCACCGCGAAATTGTTATGCGTGATCATGGCGCCCTTGGAAACCCCGGTGGTGCCGGAGGTATAGACCAGCGCGGCTGTGTCATCGCCATCAATCGCGACTTTGCGTAGTTTGGCGCCGGATTGCGCCGAGGCCTCCGCAAGCAGGGCGGGAATCTCGGCGGCAGTCACCAGCAGTTTAGGTTCGGCGTCACTAAGGATATGCGACATCTCGCGATCGCGGTAGAGAATGTTAATGGGGACGAAAATCACGCCCATCTTGACGCAGGCCAGATACAGATCGATAAATTCGACGGAATTCGTCAGATACACCGCCAGCCGGTCACCCTTGACAAGACCGCGTGCGGCGAGAGCGCGCGCCATCCGGTTACTGCGCGCGTCGATTTCACCAAAGGTGTACCAAGAGCCGGCCCATTCCAAGCCCTCCTGCTGAGGCCGCTGACCGAAGGTCAGATCAAACCAATTGCGAAGATTCATGCTGTCGCGTACACCGATCGTTCGAAATCGCCCAGCATACCGACCGCTTGCTTGTCGACAAACGGCAGGAACTGCATCATGAGTGCGGCGCAGATCTGGCGCTTCGGATCGATCCAATAAAATGTGTTCCAAATCCCGGCCCACGCGAGGCTACCGGCGGAACGGCCGCCCGGGTAGGGAACGGTGTTGATGAGGAAACCCAGGCCCCACTTATCGGTCGCGCCCGGATGCACATCGACATCGCTCGAGAGTTCCGGCATTTGGGTCTTGAGCCGTCCGGCGTCCAGTTCGCCAATCTGGTTTGAAGCCATCAGGTCCACGGTCTTGGGCTGGAGGATCTGTTTGCCTTCCGCCGAGCGCCCGTGCCGCAGAATCATCTGCATGAATTTCACATAATCGCCGGCTGTCGAATAGAGTCCGCCGCCGCCGTTAAAATCGCTGGGCGCGGCAGGAGGGGTGCGGGGTTCTTCCTTGAGCGTTCCATCGGGCTGGCGGTCGTATTTGCTCACCAGGCGATCGAACTTGGAGGCAGGCAGAATGAAGCTGGTATCCTGCATGCCCAGCGGCTGCAAAATATTGCGCTGAAAATATTGTTCGAGCGTCAACCCGCTGACTCTTTCGACTAGCTTTCCGGCCCAATCCGCGCTGAACCCGTAATGCCACCGAGTGCCGGGTTCGAAGATGAGCGGCGCCATGGGCGCGACGGTGGTGGGGCGGAAGGATTTGCCGGTGGCTTTGGTATACCGCATAAGCACATCGCTCCACTGCGGATAGGCGAGACCTGACGTGTGGGTAAGTAGATGCTTCAGCGTGATGGGTGTACGCACCGTGTGCATCCGGGGCTTGCCGGTGGCCTTGTCGAATCCATCGATCACTTGGAGCTTCGCCAGGTCCGGAAGATATTTAGAGGCCGGTCCGTCGAGGCTGAGCTTGCCTTGCTCCACCAGTTGCATTGCGGCGACGGAAGTAATCGCCTTAGTCATCGAGGCGATGGCGAATATCGAATCCGGAGTTACCTTGACGCCTGAGGTGGCGTCGCGGGTGCCAAACGCGCCTTGATAAGTGACCTTGCCCGCAGTCGCCACCATCGCAGTCACACAGGGGATTGTTCTGCGCTGGATGCCCGTGCGAAGCGTATCGTCGATGCTGCCGGCGCCGCCCAACAGACCGCGGGCAGTGGCGCCAAACGCGAGCGCTAGTTGCGAGAATTCACGGCGTGTGATGGTTGACATGATCGGTTCTCCATCCCAAAGAGTAACAGGGGGCGTCGGGAATTGAAAACCGGGTTATCGCGGTGCGGAAGCGCCGCCGCGATCAGTCGTTCACGTCGACGTTTTCGACGAAGCAGCTTTGAAAGGCGCGATCGAGAACGTCGTCGGTGAGCACGCTAGGCAGACTCTCGAAATTGATGATGTCAATGGCGTGCATAATGACGTCGCGCGGATGGCAGCGGCGGAAGCGCTTATCCGCGGAGAGGTAGTGCTTCTGGATAAAGGAATCAACCACATCTTCACTGCATTCCAGTTTCTTGGACTCGGCGAAGCGCCGGAAAATATGAGTGAACTCCGGCCGCCTGGGACTCCTGAGGAACATTTTGTACTGAATGCGTCGCAGAAAGGCTTCGTCACCCAACTGGTCCGGCCGCAGGTTGGTGGAAAAAATCAGGAAGGCCTCGAAAGGCACCGTCATTTTGCCGCCCGCATGGAAGCTCAGGTAATCGATGTGCCGCTCCATCGGAACGATCCAGCGGTTGAGAATCTCGGCCGGGTTGGCTTTCTGGCGCCCAAAGTCATCGATTAGATAAATACCATTGTTGGCCTTGAGCTGGAACGGCGCGTCGTACACCTTGGAGTGAGGATTGTAGCTAAGGTCCAGCATGTCGAGCGTTAGCTCGCCACCGGTGATGATGAAAGGGCGGCGGCACTTGAACCAGCGCCCGTCGTAAGGCATCTCCGTGGCAAGCGCGGAAATCGCGGATTGCTGATCGTCGATCTTTTGGTGATAGATGGGATCGTACAACTGAATGATATTGCCCTGACACTCGAGAGCGTAGGGCATAAAAATCGGCTCGGTGTTCACCTTGAACAAAGACTCCGCGAGCGCAGTTTTCCCGTTGCCCGGTTGGCCGTAAATCAAGAAAGACTTGCTGGCATTCACCGCCGGTCCGATCTGCGCCAGAACATCCTCTTCGACGACCAGATGTTTGAAGGCGTCTACCAGAGACTGCGGACTAAGCCAGTTGTCGGCCAGCTTTTGGCGGCGCACTACTTCGGCGTATTGATACAGCGGCACTGGGGCGGGACCGGCGTACTGGTTGTTCCCCAGATGTTCCCGCGCCAGGTTGCGCCCCGCTTCGGTCAGCGCAAAGATGCCGGACATGTTACCCATGCCCAGTGATTTCTTAACACCAACATAGTGCTGGCGTTTCAGAGCTTCCAGCAATTCATCGATCAAGCTAAACGACAGGCCCAGCAGGCTGCCCATCTCGCGGCCCAGTAATTCGCCGCGGAAATACAGATATTTCAGCACCAGTTGTTCGACGATGGCTGGCGGAATCGCCAGTTCTTCGAGTGACTCCGGGACCGGCGGCTGAATACCGCTGGCGGTGCTGCGTAAGTTAGTTTCGATCGGGTCGACGACGGCGCTCACACGAAAGTCCTCTAGGTTCTATCGGACGATTTCATGACGCTCTGTATACCGAACCTGGCCTTGGTACCCTGCCGGCCGCCGTACTGCCGGGCGGGAGTCAGACTGAGCGGCCGATCGACCAGTTGGCAAACCGCATCCCGGGGCGATCCACCAGCCGCTCAAAGACGCCCGCCGCCGCGAAGAGCAGAAGCCCGCTCAACAATAGATCGGCTGACGCCCATACGGGACGCGGGAGTCGCCCCTGCATGCGCACCAAGAACCAGCAGGAGAACGTGCTCAGCACAAAGAAATGGGTCAGGTACAGGGAAAAGGAGAGCCGCCCCAGCAAACGCATGGGAGACGACGCTAACAGGCCGTCGCATATGCCCGAGCGCAGCGACCACATCACTAGAAACGCGCCCGCCACGCTGTACGAGTATTTCTGGTCCCAGACGACCGGATCGGGCATCCAGCGGAATAAGGCATCATACTGAAACGAGGCCAAAAACCAGCCGGCGCCCAGCAGCAACCACTTGTAAGCGCCGCGCGGCTTAGGCAACGCCCAAATAAGACCACCCAACAGGAACGCGTAGTAGAAAACGCCGTCCTTGCCCGCCAGGACTCCAATGATCAGCACGGCGATGGCATAGTGAATCCCCTTGCGCCAGATACCTTGAGCGGGCATCAAAGTGTAAAACGAGAAGGTGATCAGCGAGCCAATGAATTCCACCTTCATGGTCCACAGCGGCGGATTGTAGCGATCCTCGCCCAGCAAGATCACGCGATAGGTAGCATCGCGTAGGGCGCCCGGGAAGGCCGGCGTAAAAGCAAAGTAGGTGTTGAGCCAGTCCGAATGCGAGACCGCGGCGCCTGCATGATTCCACAGCAAGCCATTTGTCATCAGGATGTAGCCGATGAAAACCGACGCTGCGATAGGGACGCTCAGCCGCAGGTAGCGCTTCAAATGGCGGTCGCGGAGCGTCTCCAGCCGGTTCCCGAAATAGTAGGGTCGTGACAGCACATATCCGCTGAGCACGAAAAAGATGCAAACCGCGAAGTTGCCATTCCAGAGTATGGAAATGAACGGCAGGCGCAGGATTCTTTCAATGGTGGCATCGGCGGCGGGCGAAGTTTGCAAGCCGGGGTAAAGATTATCGAACCCGCGCGGAAAGAAAGACAGACAGAAGTGCGCCAGGAAAACGGTGACCGCGGCCAGCCCGCGCAGCCCCTCAGCCGTGTTGTCCCTGGCAGTTACCGCCGGGGCTGGAGCCGCGACCGTCGCCGGTACTGCCAATATCGGCTGCACACCAAATTTTACGCTTTTTGGACGTTGTCCGTCACCAGACGGCCGTCAAACAGGTGTATGGAGCGGTCGGCGTAGGTGGCGTAGCGCGGATCGTGAGTCACCATGCAAATGGTGGCGCCGCCCTGGTGCAACTCGCGCAGCAGATCCATCACTTGCTCGCCGTTGGCGGAATCGAGATTGCCGGTGGGCTCGTCGGCCAGCAGAATCGAGGGGTCGCCGGCCAAGGCGCGCGCCACCGCCACGCGCTGCTGCTGGCCTCCGGAAAGCTGCGAGGGGTAATGTTTCACGCGATGCGACATGCCCACCCGCTCCAAAGCAGCCTGGACTTTGCGCTTGCGATCCTCGCTAGCCATCCCGCGGTAAGTCAGCGGCAGCTCGACATTTTCGTACACCGTCAGATCGCCGATCAGATTGAACGCCTGAAAAATAAAGCCGATCTCGCGGTTGCGAATGCGCGCTCGCTCGGCCAGCTTCAGGCCCTGCACCGGACGATTGTTCAGCACGTAGGTTCCGTCCGACGGAGTATCGAGCAAACCCAGAATGGCCAGCAGCGTCGATTTCCCGCAGCCTGAAGGACCAGAGATCGAGACATACTCGCCTTTATGGATATCCATTTGGATTCCCGCGAGGGCGTGGGTCTCCACTTCATCGGTGACGAAAACCTTGGTGACCTGTTCTAAGTGAATAAGTGATTCGGGCATAAGCTTCCCTTAGTTCAAGCGCACGCGCGGCGTTTGTTCCTGGGCCGCCATGTCCGATAGGATGACGCGGTCACCGGCTTTCAATCCTTCGGCGATTTCAATCGAATTCACCGAGGCGCGCCCAAAGCGCACCGCCACGCGTTCGGCGCCCTTGCCGTCGGGATCAATGCGGAATAGCGTGCCCGGGCTGCCGGGCTGCGCGAACACCGGACGCCCCACGTAGAGCACATCGGCCAGCCGCTCGATTTCTATGGTGCCATCGACGCTTAGATCCGGCACCGCCCCTTTCGGCAAGGGTCCGTCCAGCTTGCAATCCACGGTTCGCGTTCCATTCACGATCGAGGCGTCGATGCGGATCACATGGGCGCGCACAATGCCGTTGCGCGTGTCTATCTGCGCTTGCTGGCCGAGTACGATGTCCTTGGCCTGAGTCTCGGGGATCTGTAAGCGGGCCATCAGCTTTCGGGGCTGCGCGACTTTCGCCAGCACGTCGCCGGGTTTCACGCGCTGCCCCACTTGCAAGGTCATTTCCTGCATACGGCCGCGAATACCGGCGCGGATAGTGAGCTCGTCGACTTCTTTCTTCTTCAGCTGATAAGTGGCCCGGAGCTTTTCAATCTGCACTTTCTGCGATTCAATCTGCGCCTGGACGGACTCCTTGAAAATATCCAGTTTTTGTTTTTCCATCTTGAAGCGGGCGTCGGCTTGTTCCCACTTGGCTTCCGCCAGCCGCATGTTGATCTCGGGTTCGAGCTGGGCCTTGAACAACTGCTCTTCTTTATCCTTGTTGATGTCCGCCTGCTTCAGCTCGCCCTGCGCGGTCGAGACCGCCGACTGCTGGTCGAAGGTCTGGCTTTGCAGCCGCACCTTTAGATCCGCCAGGTTGGCTTCAGCCTGCTTGGCCTGCCACTCATAATCGATGGCGTCAGCTTCCATCTGCGGATTGGAAAGCACCAGCATAACGGTGTTGGGCTTCACGTCATCGCCCGAATGAGCCAGGATGCGGCTGACCTGGCTATCGAAGGCGGCCTGGAACCACAGAATATCTTCGGGGACCAGCGTGCCCAAGCCCCGCACCTCGCGCACCATGGGTCCGCGCTTTACCGTGTCGGGCCAGATAGTGGAGGCTTCGACCACCGGCACGGCCGGCTTCAGCAGGCTCACTCGCCACCCGGCCACCGCGACGGCGCTAACGATCAAAACCAGGTACACCACCCGGCGGATCATTTTCTTTTTCGCGACGCCTTCGCGCTTAACATCCATAGAAGCTCATCCGCGTGCTTTCACCCTGCCTACGATGAAAACACTAAAATGTTTCAATATTTCCGTGTAACATCCCAATCATACTGGAAATGCAGCAGTTATAAAAGTAGGAAATTGGTGAGTAGCGGCCAGTGCTCGATTCGCCACCGGAACCGCCCGGCCCGCTTTCCGAGTACCGCGGCCACGCTAAATAACCAAACGAACCCAAGCCGCCGCAGCGAAGCCGGACTTCGAGTTCCGCTCCCACAGATCGCACGAGGATGCAGGAGGCACTGCGAGGAATCAGGGTAAGTATCTGAGGTTTTGAGCAAAATAGTCGACATCAGGTATGTCATTCCCAACGCAACGCCTCCAAGGGGTTGATGCGAGTAGCGCGGCGTGCAGGGACGTAGCAGGCGAGCAGGGCTACGGCGGTGAGCAGAATCGGTACGGCGAGAAAGACTAGCGGATCACGTGGCTGCACGCCGAACAGAAAACTGGCCAGCAGGCGGGTCAACCCCGAGGCAGCAGCGATTCCGATGGCCACTCCTGCCAGAGCCAAGCGCATGCCTTGAAGCAGGATCATATTACGGACGGTGCCTGGCTCGGCACCGAGGGCAAGGCGGATTCCGATTTCCTGTGTGCGCTGCTGAACGGAGTAGGCCATAAGCCCGTAGATGCCGATGGCGGCGAGCAGGAGAGCGGAGGAGCCGAAGATAGTCATTAGCAGCATGCTGAAATCCTGGCGTGCAGTGGATTGGCCCTCGATTTCATCCATTGAGCGGACACTGCCGACAGGTAAGCCGCCACTTGCCTGCCGAAGCTCGGTTTCAATTGCGGAACGAAGGGAATGCGGCTCGACGCGCGTACGAACAACCCAGGCGACGGGATTGATGCGCGCCATGAGCGCCGTGATTCCATCCGGGAGTTGCGCCATCGGGACGTATATGATCGGTTGCGGATTGCGATTGAGGGCTTCGTCGCGAATGTCTCCCACGACGCCAACGATCTGGCGGGCGGAATCCGCAAACTCCGGGCCGTACCCTTGACCGATGACAATGCGGTCGGCGAGCGGGTCACCCTTCAACCAGAAAGTGCGCGCCATGGCCTGGTTGATAATGGCGACGGGAGGCGCTCCATCGTCGTCCCGATCGATGAAGACGCGGCCACGCTGCAGGGGAATCCTGAACACATCGAAGTAGCCCGCCGAGACAGTTACGTAGCCAACTCGACCCAGTGAGGAACCGTTCGCCAAGGGCCGGCCGACGATGGTAAAGGGAAGGCCCGAGTGTCCTGGTCCTGAAAATGGCAAGTTAGAGGTCAAGCCGGAGTCCAGGACTCCAGGCAGCGCATCGACTCGCTGAACGGCGTTGTGAATGAGTTGTGAGACTTGGGAAGTCTTTTTAAAGGGCGAGCCCGAGAAAGACATCCCCATCGTAAGGACGTTACGCCTGTCGAAGCCTGGATCAACATTCTGCAAAGCGTAAAACGTACGGATAAGTAGCGCCGACCCGATCAAGAGAATCAAGGCGAGGGCCACCTCGCTGACAACCAGAAGGGAACGAGCTTTGTTTTGCCCTGTGCCGGTGCCAGTACGTCCGCCGCCTTCCTTTAGAGTTTCGCCGAGATCCGAGCGGGATGCTTGGAACGCGGGGATGACGCCAAACAGAACACCTGTCGCGACCGAAAGCAGAATGGCAAATCCGAGGACCCGCCAGTCGGCAGTGATTGCCGAGCCGTGTTCGCCGATGCGAGGAATGTTGCCGGGGTTCACGGCCAGCAAAGCTCGGACGCCAAGTATCCCCAGAGCTAGGCCCGCGGCACCACCGCCTATCGATAGCACAACGCTTTCCGTTAGTAACTGACGAATGATGCGGCCCCTGCCAGCGCCCATCGACGCCCGGATTGCGATCTCGCGCTTTCTACCGGCGGCACGTAGAAGGAGCAGATTGGCGACATTGGCACAGGCAATCAGCAGCACTAGCCCGACAGCACCCGATAGAACTAACAGTGACGAACGCACCTCGCCGACGAGCGCGTCACGCAACGGCTCAACCGTGAAACCATCCTGCGGACCAAAGATCCCGAGAACGCCGGGAAAAAGGTGCCGGAACTGATCGGCTGCAATCTCCATTTGCGCCTTCGCCATGTCGAGCGTGATGCCCGGCCTAAGGCGCGCGGCGGCCAAGAAAAAGTGGGCCTGGTCGGTACTGTTTGGTTCGAATTGACAAGGAATCCAAACATCGGGGGCCGGAACTGGATCAGTAGAAAAGCCAGGCCCCATTACCCCGACGATGGTGTAAGGATCTCCGCTTAACGCGAGAGCCTTGCCCACGACTTGCGGGTCGCCACCAAAGCGGCGCTGCCAAAGCCCATAGCTGAGCACCACGAAATGACCGCGGTTCGGGCGGTCTTCGTCCGCCGTAAAGGCGCGACCTTCCACGATCGGAGCGCCGAAAAGCTGGAAATAGTTAGCCGTCACATACATGCCTCGAAGCTGTTCTGGTCGAGAGTCACCAGTGAGATTGAGTCCCGGACCGACATAATAACCAGACACGTCTTCAAACACACGAGTTTGCTCACGCCAGACGTTGAACTTTGTCACGGAAGCTCCAGGAGTAATACCGGTTGGCAATTTGAGCATGAACTGGATGATGCGGTCAGGGTCAGGGTATGTTAGAGGCTTTAGTAAGACTGCGTTGACCACTGAAAAAATTGCGGTGTTCGCCCCGATGCCTAACGCCAGGGCCACGACAGCAGCGAGGGTGAATCCTGGATTCTTGCGCAGCGTTCGTAGTGCAAAGAGTATGTCTTGAAACAGAGTCTCCAGCCAACGCGTCCCGCGTGAGTCGCGGCATTCTTCCTTCACCTGCTCAATTCCGCCGAACTGCAAACGTGCGCTGCGGCGCGCCTCGGCGACGCTCATCCCCGCGCGCAGGTTATCGTCAACCAGTCCTTCAAAATGAAACCGCAACTCGGCATCCAGATGCCGCTCCATCTCCTGGCGCTTCAGCAGCCGCCGCCACCAACTCATACCGCGTCCGCCTCGCTCGATTCCAAAATGAGGCGGACGGCTTTCGCCAGTTGCTTCCAACTCTCGGTCTCGGTCTTCAGTTGAACCTGGCCTTTCGCGGTCAGCGAATAGAACTTGGCCTGGCGCCCGGTTTCCGTGCCCTTCCACTCCGCGGCGAGAAGTCCGCGGTTCTCCAGTCGATGCAGCGCCGGATAAAGTGAGCCTTGCTGAACCTGTAAGATGTCGCGAGAGATCTGCTGTATGCGCTGCGCTATCGCGTAGCCGTGAATCGGCCCGAGCATCACCACTTGCAGGATCAGCAGATCCAACGTTCCCTGCGGCAGATCCGACTTAGCCTGCGTCACAGATACCTCGCACTTCTACATATACTGCAAGATGTGTAGAAGCGCAAGGGGTCGGTTTGAAAAATTTCCTAGCTTCTAAATTGTGGAGATGGAGCGGGAGACCGGATTCGAACCGGCGACATCGACCTTGGCAAGGTCGCACTCTACCAGCTGAGTTACTCCCGCAACAGGCAGGCGGCAGGACCCATTGTCGCGCCCTAAACATGGATTGTCAAATGCGCTTGAAAAGCACTGAAACACGATGTTCATAGAATGTTCTTTGTTTTATTGTATTATCTGTATCCTATTGAAAAAAAGTGCTTTAAAAACCTTTAATATATTTTTTGCGTGAGGATTTTTTGTGCTATTCTTAAATTCCGCGAAAGACAGTCTGCCGATAGAAAATACCCCTCGGCAACGCTTTTGAGCGCAACGATTCCAGGATTAGAATCGGCCAGTTAGGCAGGATTTCCACAAGCTGTGGAAATCGTGTGGGAATTTTGTTTGTCGGAGGACAACGTGACAGGGGAAGCATTCGCATTGGCAAATCCGTGGGAACAAATTAAGGCCCGGCTGACTACCAAGATCAGCGTGAGAGCCTATGAAGACTGGGTGACGCGGACCGCGTTCGATGGTTCCGAAGGCGGATCTTTGCGGGTTTCGGTTCCCGACCAGGTCACCAAAGAGTGGATGGAGCAGGAATACGCTGAGGACATCCGCCAGACCATCCTCGAGCTAAACCTTCCGGTGGAGCGGGTAATTTATACGGCCCGCGCTGCCGCCGCCAGCGCGCCTTCTGGCCTCTCTCAAGAACCGGTGTTTGCGGCGCCCACCAGCCAGCTGAATCAGAAATTCCGCTTCGACAATTACGTAGTCGGTTCCTGCAACCAGTTCGCGCACGCGGCGGCTCGCGCCGTGGCGAACAGTCCTTCTCGCAGTTATAACCCTCTGTTTATTTACGGCGGATCGGGCATGGGAAAGACCCACCTGATGCACGCGATTGGCACGGCGCTCACCGAGCAGTACTCTGCAATGCGGATAGTCTACACCTCGAGCGAACGCTTTATGAACGAGATGATCAACTGCATCAAGAGCGATCGCATGCCGGCTTTTCACCGGTATTATCGTTCCGCCGACGTCTTGCTGATCGATGACATCCATATTCTCGCGGGCAAGGAACGCACCCAGGAGGAGTTCTTCCACACCTTCAATGAGCTTCACGAGCACCAGAAGCAAATCGTGGTATCGAGCGACTCGCCCCCCAAGGGTACCCCGGGTCTGGTCGACCGGCTGCGCTCGCGTTTCGAGTGGGGCTTGATGGTGGACATTCAGCCGCCGGACCTTGAAACCAAGATGGCGATTCTCGACAAGAAGGCCGAAATTGAAGGCGTGAATTTGCCCGAAGATGTGCGGGTCTATATCGCCACCAAAACCAAGTCGAATGTTCGCGAGCTCGAAGGCGCGCTGGTGAAGTTAGTGGCCTACTCGTCCGTAATGGGCACTCCAATCACACTCGCCATGGCGCAACAGGTGTTGAAATATCTGATCCCCGGCCAGGAGAAACGGATCACCATGGATTCCGTCCTCCGCGCGGTTGCCGATCAGTTCCAACTGCAGCCGGCTCAGTTGAAGCAAAAAACTAACACCCAGAAAATCGCCTATCCGCGGCAGATCGCCATGTATCTCATCAAAGAGCTGACCCAATCGTCGCTGCCGGAAATTGGACGCATGTTTGGCGGCAAGCACCACACCACCGTGCTGCACTCCATCCACAAAGTTGATAAGCTGCGCCAGAAGGACGCGGATTTGAACAGGCTAATCCACAACGTAATCGATGCCATCCATTGAGGTTATTTGAGTTATCCTCTAGCCGGCTCCGTGCCCGGCTGTGGACTTCTGTGGAACAAAACTCAGCCCCCGAATCATACACTCGACTCGACCCAGGAACCCACAAGTTGTGATAGCTTTAACCCCACGATCTTGCTATAATTTAGAGAGAAATCAACGTTTCAACAGCCCCTATGAATCCGGTTCTCTTTCAAGTCTAATTGAGAGAGAAATCTAGAGAGAAGAATCGCGAAGGAACCGTGCATGGAATTCACCGTCAGCAGGGCCGATCTGGTTCGTGAATTGAACCTGTCGCAAGGCGTAGTTGAGAAGAAAACCACCATTCCGATTCTGTCGAATGTGCTGGTCGAAGCGGATGGAGATCGCATCCATCTCACGGCGACGGATCTGGAATTGGGCATCCGTTGTTCCTGTGCCGCACGGGTGAAGAAGTCGGGCGCCGGAACCATTCCAGCGCGCCGCTTACTCGATTACGTCCGGCTTCTCCCGGATTCCGATGTGCAAGTGAAAGTGGGCGACAATCACTGGGCGAATCTGGTTTGCGGGCGCTCTAAAACGCGCATTGCCGGCATGTCGCGCGATAGCTTTCCGGAACTGCCGGAAATGCCGGAGCGGCTGGCGGAGATTCCCATCGGCGTGCTGGGTGCCATGATCGCGAAAACCGTATTTGCGATTTCGAGCGAAGAATCGCGCTTCACCTTGAATGGCGCGTTACTGGTATTGCGCAAAGGTGGCATCGTGATGGTTGCAACCGACGGGCATCGTCTCGCGATGGTCGAAAGTTCGGGCGACCTGCCGGGCGTGACCGCCGCCTTCCGCGCACTGCTCCCCAGGAAAGCCATGCTGGAGCTGCAAAAGCTGGCCGGCGATTCCGATCCCGCCGCCATGGTTCAATTCTCGGGCGATGAGAATCACTTGTTCTTCAAGCTCGGCGACCGTCTGCTGCTGAGCCGCAAACTGACCGGCAATTTTCCGGACTATGAACGCGTGCTGCCCAAGGATCAACCCAACTCGGTCACCTTGCAACGCGAGGAACTTCGTGCCGCAATCGAACGCGTGGCTCAGTTCTCCGACGAACGTTCGCGGGCGATTCGCGTGCGCGTAGGCGACGGAGAAGTGAAAGTACACTCATCGGTGTCAGAAACCGGAGAGAGCGAAGAGAGCATCCCCGCCGAATACAACGGGACTCCCGTGGAGATAGGATTCAACGCGCAGTATCTGATCGATTTCCTGCGCGTGGTGCAGACCGATCAGGTCAGCTTCTGGTTTAAGGATCCCCACAGCGCCGGTGAACTGCGGCCGGGCGGCGACAAAGCCGACAACTATCGCTACGTCATCATGCCGATGAGAATTTGATAGGCAACCATCCACTACGCAACACTATGTCCAGTAAAGTTACCGCGATAGAACCGAACGTTTACGATTCGACCAGTATTAAAGTGCTGGAGGGCCTCGAGGCGGTGCGCCTGCGGCCCGCGATGTACATTGGGTCAACCGGTGAGGCCGGGTTGCATCACCTGGTTTACGAAGTGGTCGACAACTCAGTCGACGAAGCTTTGGCGGGGTATGCCACCGAGGTGAACGTCACCATTCACGAAGACGATTCAGTGACGGTTGTCGACAACGGCCGTGGGATTCCGGTGGATCTCCACGAAGAAGAGGGCGTGTCCGCCGCCCAGGTCGTGATGACCAAGCTACACGCGGGTGGCAAGTTCGATTCCAACTCCTACAAGGTTTCCGGCGGACTTCACGGCGTGGGCGTAAGTTGCGTGAACGCACTTTCGGAATTGCTGAAGCTCGAAATCTGGCGTCCCGCCAAGGGTGAAACCGCATCCTCGACCTGGGAGCAGGAGTATGCCAAGGGAATACCCAAGGCGCCGCTGGTCCGAACCGGCAAAGCCGGACGTAAGACGGGAACCAAGGTCACCTTCAAGCCCGACTCGTCCATCATGGACGCGACCAAATTCAACTTCGACACACTGGCCACGCGGTTGCGCGAGCTCGCATTTCTGAACAAAGGCCTGAAGATCACGCTCACCGACGAGCGCGAGGAACCCGCGCGCGTATCCGAATTTCAATTCATTGGCGGCATCGCCGAGTTCATCAAGCACCTGAACAAGGGTAAGAGCGTACTCCACGACAAGCCGATCTTCATCGAGGGCGAGCGCGATTTGCCGAACGGCGTGCTCACCATGGAAGTGGCGCTCCAGTACAACGATTCCTATAGCGAAACCGTATTCAGCTTCGCCAACAACATCAACACCGTCGATGGCGGATCGCATTTGAGCGGTTTCCGCAGCGCGCTGACGCGCACCATCAACGCCGCCGGACAATCTGCTGGTCTGTTCAAGGACGTCAAGGAAAATCTCACCGGCGACGATGTCCGCGAAGGTCTGACGGCGGTGATCAGCGTGAAGCTGCCGCAGCCGCAGTTCGAGGGTCAGACCAAAGGCAAGCTCAATTCCGATATCCAGGGCTACGTAGTTCAGCTCATCAATGAAAAGCTGGGCGAGTTCTTCGACAAGAACCCGTCGGTCATGAAGAAGATCGTATCGAAGGCCATCGATGCGGCCCGCGCTCGGGAGGCCGCCCGCAAAGCGCGCGATCTTACCCGCCGCAAGGGCGCTCTCGATTCCGGCGGCCTGCCTGGAAAACTCTCCGACTGCCAGGAGCGCGATCCGGATCGCTGCGAGCTGTTTCTAGTCGAGGGTGAATCGGCCGGCGGCACCGCTAAGGGCGGCCGCGATCGGCGCTATCAGGCGATATTGCCGCTGCGCGGTAAGATCCTGAACGTGGAAAAGGCCCGCTACGACAAGATGCTGGGCCATGAAGAAATTCGCGCCATGATCACCGCCATCGGCGCGGGCATCGGTAAGGACGATTTCGATCCCACTAAGATCCGCTACGGCAAGATTATTATCATGACCGACGCGGATGTGGACGGCTCGCACATTCGCACTTTGCTGCTGACGTTTTTCTTCCGCCACATGACGGAGCTGATCAAGCGCGGCAATATTTTTGTCGCCCAGCCTCCGCTCTATCGCATCAAAAAGGGCAAGAGCGAGAAGTACATCAAAGACGACAAGGAATTCACGCGTGAGATTCTGCGCCGCGCGACGGAG
>Ga0068855_100001265_pt1 | contig 31339 bp, 23 predicted proteins | sample KBSCornC52_FD_66592 | JGI IMG/M metagenome (GOLD analysis project Ga0068855, IMG submission 66592) | Corn rhizosphere microbial communities from Kellogg Biological Station, Michigan, USA - KBS Corn C5-2 | ecosystem: Host-associated > Plants > Roots > Rhizosphere > Soil ...
TGGCTGGTTGGCTGGTTACTGGTTGGCTGGTTGGCTAGCTGGCTGGTTCCTGGCACTCTTCGCGCCCTACCCATTGGATTCCACCGTGAGCTCTACACCGACCGAACCTGCAGTGCCGCCCGACGCACCGGACTTCGAGAAATCGTTGGCGGAGCTCGAGCAAATCGTCGAGCGCTTGGAGCGAGGAGAATTGTCTCTCGACGAATCATTGCAGCAGTTCGAACGGGGCGTGCAACTCACCAAGAGCTGTCAGACAGCGCTCAAGCAAGCCGAGCACAAAGTCGAGCTGCTATTGCGCAAGACCTCCAATTCCGATGATAGGGCCACAGCACCTTTCGACATGGACGATGACACGAGCCGCTGAACAGCCGCCCACGATGACGCAAACCGGGGGCTCCTCCGACACGTCGTTCGCAACGCAGCTCTCGCATTGGCAGAGCAGGGTCGAAGCTGCATTGGCAATGCGTTTGCCTGAAGCAAGCACTGTTCCGCACGAACTGCATAAAGCCATGCGCTATAGCGTGTTAGGAGGCGGCAAACGCGTACGCCCGGCGCTGGTATTTGCAACAGGCCAGGCTCTCGGTCTGGCGGAGTCCACGGTGGAAGGAGCAGCGTGCGCAATCGAGTTCATTCATGCGTATTCGCTCATTCATGACGATTTACCCGCCATGGACGATGACGATCTGCGGCGTGGACGGCCGACGTGCCACAAAGCATTCGACGAAGCGACGGCGATTCTGGCGGGCGATGCGCTACAAGTACTGGCATTTCAAGTGTTGGCGAACGACCTTACATTGCCTCGCGATCCCGCCGTGCGTTTGAAACTCATCGAGATTCTTGCCTCGGCGAGCGGCACCGCTGGAATGGCGGGTGGACAGGCGCTGGATCTGGCGGCTGAAGGTCGGCGCATCGGCCTTGCGGAGATAGAAGAAATCCATGCACGCAAGACGGGAGCATTGATTCATGCCGCCGTGATGATGGCCGCGGCATGTCGCCCAGATCTGCCGATGGAACACTCGGCAGCGCTGGATCGATACGCCACTGCCGTCGGCCTTGCGTTCCAAATCCAGGACGATTTGCTGGATATCGAGGGGGACCCCAAACTGCTGGGCAAAGCCGTGGGTGCGGACGAAGCAGCCGCCAAACCGACCTATCCGGTCGTGGCCGGCGTTGTTGCAGCACGCACGCGCATGCAAGAGCTGCATACGACTGCGCTCAATGCGCTCGCACCGCTCGGCCCGCAAGGGCAGAGCCTCGTCGACGTGTCGAACTGGCTCGTACTCAGAAAGTACTGAGCTAGCGTCGGGTCCGAAACGCTGGTTGGGGTTAATCAGAGGTTCCTTACAAGGTACACTCCTGCGATGACCGATTACCCTTTACTGACGAGCATCGCCACGCCCGGCGATCTGCGTCAGCTGCCGAGCTCGCAGCTCAAGGCTGTCGCGCAGGAGCTGCGTCAATACCTCATCAATACAGTGAGCCAAATGGGCGGCCACTTCGCGGCAGGGCTCGGGACTGTCGAGCTCACCGTAGCATTGCACTACATCTTCAACACGCCCGACGACCGCTTGGTCTGGGACGTAGGCCATCAAGCCTATCCTCATAAAGTACTCACCGGACGGCGCGATCGTTTACGCACCATCAAGCTGAAAGATGGGCTGGCTCCTTTTCCGTCGCGTTCCGAAAGTCCTTACGACACCTTCGGCGTCGGCCACTCGAGTACTTCGATCAGTGCAGCGCTCGGCATGGCCATCGCGGCACAACGCAGCGGCGATCCGCGCAAGGTCGTTGCGATCATCGGCGATGGAGCGATGACAGCCGGCATGGCGTTCGAGGCGCTGAATCATGCGGGCTCGATGGACGTGAACCTGCTCGTCATCTTGAACGACAACGACATGTCCATCTCGGAAAACGTGGGCGCCTTCTCCAACTATTTCGCACGCGTGCTCTCGGGAAAAATCTATGCGCACCTGCGCGAAGGCAGCAAGAAAGTGCTGAAGCGCATGCCCACGGTGTGGGAACTCGCGCGCCGCTCCGAAGAGCACGTGAAAGGCATGGTGTTGCCGGGGACGATTTTCGAGGAGATGGGGTTCAACTACATAGGCCCCATCGACGGCCACGATATCGACGCGCTGGTCGCAACGCTCAAGAACATCCGCGATTTGAGAGGCCCGCAGTTCTTGCACGTAGTCACCCGCAAGGGCAAAGGCTATGCGCCGGCGGAAGCGGATCCGATCAAGTGGCATGGCCCGGGTCCGTTCGATCCAAAGAGCGGCGTGATCTTCAAAGACAAAGCGTCGGGTCCAACGTATTCACAGGTGTTCGGCGAATGGCTCTGCGACATGGCCGCGCTCGATCCCAAACTGCTCGCGATCACGCCTGCGATGCGTGAAGGCTCGGGCATGGTCGAGTACTCGAAGAAATTTGCGAACCGCTACTTCGACGTGGCAATTGCAGAACAACACGCGGTCACTCTCGCAGCCGGCATGGCTTGTGAGGGCGCGCACCCGGTGGTGGCGATTTACTCCACGTTTCTGCAACGGGGCTACGATCAGTTGATTCACGACGTAGCGCTACAGAACTTGCCTGTCGTATTCGCAGTCGACCGCGCAGGACTCGTGGGCGGCGACGGCGCCACTCACCAAGGCAGTTTCGATCTGAGCTTTTTACGCTGCGTGCCCAACATGGTCGTGATGGCGCCGGCAGACGAAAACGAATGCCGGCAAATGCTGTACACCGCGGTTCAATGCGGCAGGCCGGCAGCCGTGCGCTACCCTCGCGGACAAGGACCCGGCGTTTCGATCGAGAAGGAGATGCACGCGCTCCCCATCGGTGAAGCCCAACTGCGGCGCGAAGGACATAGTGGACTCGCGATCCTTGCATTCGGCGCAATGGTTTCGGCATGCGAACGCGTGGCCGAGCGCCTGGACGCCACACTCGTCAATATGCGGTTCGTCAAACCGCTGGATCACGACCTCATATATAAGGTGGCCACCAAGCACGCTGCCATCGTCACCGTGGAGGAAAATGTCGTGGCCGGCGGGGCTGGCAGTGCGGTTGCAGAATTCCTAGCCGCGCAAAACATTTCGATGCCGCTCATGCATTTGGGTATCCCAGACCGCTTCATCGAACACGGCTCGCGCGAAGACAGTCTGGCGGCAGCGAACCTCGACCCTGCAAGCATCGAAGCTGCGCTAAGCCGCTGGTGGCGCGTACCGACTCGAGCAGCGCTGTGACATAAGCGCATAAGGGCCTTCCCTCTACCCCAAAGGGGAGAGAAGGGTAAGGGCGACCTTGATTTATACTGACCCCGATCCCACACAGGCGTAGGCTTTGCCTTTTCGTCTGCTTTTCAGACCGAGATTCCCGAATGGCCAAAATTGCAGCCCGACCCTCCGTCGCCCCTATCGAGGACGTGCAAGGGCGTGCGGATACGCGTCGCATTCCGATCAATAAGGTGGGCATCAAAGACGTGTTCCACCCGGTTCGCGTGAAAGACCGAGCCGGCACGGAGCAGCACACGGTTGCCAACTTCAACATGTACGTCGCCTTGCCGCACAACTTCAAAGGCACGCACATGTCGCGGTTCGTCGAAATTCTCAATCAGCACGAACGCGAGATTTCGGTCGAGTCTTTCCGCGACATGCTCACCGAGATGACGCAGCGTCTCAATGCCGATTCCGGTCACATCGAAATGAGCTTCCCGTACTTCGTCAACAAGAAGGCGCCGGCGACGGGCGTCGAAAGTCTGATGAATTACAACACGTCGATGATCGGGGAAATCAAACAAGGCAAAGCAGAACTGTGGCTCAAGGTCGTCGTCGCCGCGACCAGCCTATGCCCGTGCTCGAAGGAAATATCGCGTTACGGCGCGCACAATCAGCGTTCGCATATCACCATCACTGCGCGCGTGAATGAGCACATGTATCTCGAAGATCTCATCGATATCGCCGAGCAAGAGGCTTCATGTCAGGTCTACGGCATTCTCAAGCGGGCCGATGAAAAATTCGTCACCGAACACGCCTATGAGAATCCCAAGTTCGTCGAAGACATCGTGCGCGACGTAGCTGTTCGCCTGAACAATGAAGATCGCATCCGCGCCTACACCGTCGAAACCGAGAACTTCGAGTCCATTCACAATCACTCGGCGTATGCGCTGATCGAGCACGACAAGGACGTAGAAGAAACGGACGCGTGAGCGCGTTGCTAAAACGTCCTTCCCAAGAACAAATAAAACGCTGTTTGATTGGTGCTGTCGTATCCCGTGGCGAGATAGAGCGGACCCAGAATGGTGTCCACGCCGAGGAACAAGCTCGCGTCTTTGTGCAGACCCGAGAAGCTCGCGTCGCTGCGCGTGAGCCAAGTATTGCCGGCTTCGAACGACATCCCAACGTAAGTCGGAAAGTCGAATACGCCTGAACCACCCTTGCCGATCTTGCGGTAATAAATGAGACGGCCGATCGCATAGTGCGGACCCGAGAGCGAGCCTTGCGTGAGGCCGGACAGGTTCAAGAAGCCGCCCAATTGAAAATAGTCGTGCGCGGGCGAGCGATCATCGAGGGTGGAACCGAAGTCGGTCGAGAATATGAACGTGTTGCGTTCGAGAGAGCGCGCGATCAGCCAATTCGCATCGATGCGATCCGTCGATTGATCCGCGCCCAAGCCGCTTCTTTCGGCGGTCCACTCGAGCGTGAATTCCTGACCATGGCGGGGGAAGAACACGCTGTCGAGCTTGTCGTAAGACAAGCGCACGAAGAAACCGCTGTTGTTGAAACGATCGTGTTCGAGGCTCGGATCGCCGATGCGCACCTTGGAGCTGCCGCCGCCGATTTGCAGGCCGGTGCGCAATTCACCCCAATTGGAAAACTCGCGCCCGACGTCGAGCGCGCCTTGATACGTGCGCGTCCTCAGTTCGGCGATCTGTCCGTTGGGATCGCGAATTTGCAGATTGCGAATCTCGAAGTCGAACCGCGGCGCGATGAAATAACGATTGCGCCAAGTGAGCGGCTGATAGAACTCCGTTGCAAATTTCGGGTTGTCGCCGATTTGAAAGTCGGTGACCCACTCCGCGCCCAATTCGTTGAGCTCGGTCATGATGAAACGAGCTGCGGCGTTATAACGGCTGTTGCCCTCGAAATCGTCTTCGATATTGATGCCGAAACGCACGTAGTTGGGACCCCAACTCTTGCGGCGCAAATGAAATTCGAGGCCGGTTTGCGCGCCTTCAGTCACGACGGAGTAGTCGATGGACTCGAACCAGTCCAAGGCATAGAGCTGAGACATCCGCCGCGCCACTAAATCTCGATCCAGCGGATGCCCGACGACATCTTCCATGGTCTCCTCGACCATGCGCGCGTAGCGATGTGAGCCCGGATCGACGCGCACGAATGCGATGTTCGGCGGCTCGATCCTGCGCGGATTGCGACTGGCCAAATAGATGGTGTAGTCGATGTCGTCGAGTGAGAGCTCGGCAAGCCTACCGCGCACTTCGTCGGCCGCTGCATACCCCGAGCGCAAAGCCTGCGGTACGCGCGAAAACTCTGCCGGACTGATGCGGCCGAGATCGGGCGTGATGAAAACATCGTTCGGCCCGAGCTTCGCGATCTGCTCCGCGGTGCGGCTGCGAATCATGATCGAGAACGCTTGATTGGTGACTTCGAGCGGCGTCGTGAGCTCTTCGCGTTTCTGCAATACGAAACTCACGTCGACCACGATGAGCAAGTCCACGTTCATTTCGCGCGCGACATCGACCGGCAAGTTGTCGACCAGTCCGCCATCCACGAGTAGACGCCCATCGAGCTGCGTGGGCGTAAATACACCGGGCGCCGACATGCTGGCGCGCATCGCGGTCACGAGATCGCCCGACTTCAAAATCACGCGGCTGCCCGATTCGAGATCGGTGGCAAGCGCACGAAACGGTACCGGCAACTGATCGAAATCTTTGACGTCGGCGACCGGAATGGTCGCAGTACGCAATATTTGGGCGAGCTTCTGCCCCTGAATGAGTCCTTTGGGCAGCAAGAAACCGTCGCTGTTCACACCGAGCGCGTAGCGCACGAGAAAGTTACGATCGTCCTGCTTGCGACGAAAGTTCAATTCAGCGCGCGGCGGTCGATCCTGCATCGCATCCTGCCAGTCGACCGAACTGACGAGACGCTCGATCTCTTCAGCCGACATTCCCGACGCATATAAGCCGCCTACGACTGCACCCATGCTCGTGCCCGCAATTGCATCGATAGGCACATGCAAACTTTCGAGCACCTTGAGAACGCCCACGTGCGCAGCGCCGCGCGCACCACCGCCGCTCAACACTAGCCCGATCCGGGGACGCGTAGGCTTGGCGAGATCGGGAGTGGAATCGTCAACCGCAAAGACATTCTGCGAAGCGAGGAAACACAACACCCATGCAAAGGCACCAAGGTAGGTCCGGATGTTCAACCGAAGCATCGATCCCGCCATCATTGTCTCGGGCAGTCCCCAGATTGCGCATGGTAACCCAGCGGCAATCGTTGCCCGAAGACAATCATTTACCCCAAGACAATCGTTGCCCTAAGGCAATCGTTGTCGAGATATGCGGCTCGCGGTTGGCTAGTAGCGGTTAGCCAGAGAGAAAGCTCGGGGTGCACCGACGGGTGCGCCCCGCATGACGTCGATCGCTAGATGTGTCCGTTCACGATCTGATTGAAAGCGATCAGACCGTCGAGGTTGCCGGCGGCAACCAAGCCGCTACCAGGGAACGCCGTCCCGAAATTACCCTGTTCGCCATGCAGTGCCATGTAGTTGAGTAATACGGTGTCGACGAGCAAGTTGACGGCATTCGCTGCCGGACTGCTGGTCGTGTTGACGTCGCCGCTCGCTTGGAAGAAACCGATCTGCGGACCGCCACCCAAGCTCACGCTCGCGGCATTGTGCACAACTGCGCGACCGCTCGGATTCAATACGAGGAAGAAACTGCACGCCGTCGATTGGTTGTCGCCCGTCCATTGGCCCTTGCCGCGACCGCCGACCGAATTGTCGATCATGCCGTTGGAGTTGAGCGAGCCGTCACTGAAGACGTACACCATCACAGGCTTGCCGGTGAGTCTCGCGTATTCCAAACACGCACCGATGCACTGGCCCGCGCGGAAGTCGCGCGCTTCACCGGTAGAACGATCGCCTGTGTGATAGTCGAAGCCGCCCATCTGGATGGTTCCTGCACCCGCACGCCCGTCGACAACGAGCTTCATAACCGATGCAGTCTTTGCATACTCCGAGTCGGCATTGATACCGCCCAGTGTGGAGAAGATGGTCGTGATATTCGGATCGACCGTCGGATTGAGCGAACTCGGTCCGAAATTCTCCGTCATGTACGCGCTCTTCACATAGGCGCAATCCACCATCTTTTTCAGATTCGCATCATCGGGAGTGAGCGTATTGGTCGGCGCGGGCGAACCGGTCAGTTGCAAACGGCTGACGCGATCGACGGCCTTCAGCACGGAAACCGTGTCGGTCTGATTCAATACGCTGGGCAATTGATCGGCGCCCCCCACCAATCCCGTGGCGTCGCTCGGACGATCGATCTTGGTGGGACGAATCGCCGGATTCATCAGCGCCGCAGGGGCTGCGGAATTACCGCCGGAATCCGAGTTCTGCGAACCGATCAACGTCAACAGCTGCCCGTCGGCGCCCGCCTTCGCGATGCCGTACATCGGGTTGTGCGGATTATTGCCGGTATCGTTTTCCGATCTAGCTGGAATCACCGCGCCGTGTACTAAGGCGCGCGTGGTTGTAGTCGTCGTCGATTGCATGCCGCGCAGAAGCGCGCTGTCCGAATGGAAGGCGAGACCGAATTCCGTGTTGACGAAATTCGTTGTCGAACTCGCAGGCGTCATATTGCCCGGCAGCCCGAGCTTGGAGTAGCCGGCAGTGCTTATTAAATCGAGCTGGCCGTTGCGCTGACCGACCAGTACGTTGGATCCGGCAATGTTGGCACCACCGGAGAGGTCGAAACAAATGAACGGAATCTTGCCTGCGCCGACGGAAATATTGCACGAGCCCCACGGACCTGGATCGAGGTCACTCAACACGTCCGCTCCTGCTCTTCGCGCCGCTACCAACGAGCCGAACAGAGAGGGCACTACCACGGTTGCGGCGCCCGTCATAAATCCCTGTGCTATGAAATCGCGGCGGGTGACGGGCCGGCGATGATCCGGATGGCGCAACGGCTCGTTCAATCCGAGGGGCTTCCGTCCTTTATTCCTGATGATCATGGTGTGTATCTCGTGATCCGCTCGTACTGTGTCGAACTTAGTTGATCAAAGTAACCGCATTGCCCAACGCAGCTCCGCACACTGCTTTCGCGACCGTGGTCGTGCGGCCGGGCTGCGTACAGGCACCGCCCGGACACATATCGTCAATGAGGAAACTCAACTCACCTTTGACATCCACCGGCTTCGGCGCAGTCGCGAGCGCACCTGAACCGACGACCTTCGCGACCAACGGATCGATGAGAGCATTGCGATCCGCAGCGTTCGCCAACGTGGCGCTGAGATTCAGGCCGGGGAAGAACGCTGCCCGCGCCGTACTGTCGTCGATCAAAGCGCTGCAGTAAGCCAACGCAAGTTGCGTGATGCCGGCTTGATTGGCGGAAACGAAGCCCTCGATCGAAGACACCGCAGGCAACTGCTGCTTGACGATGTCGTACGTGGGCTTCGCCTTGGTGGGCGACACGCCGGTGATCTTCGCCATCGTCGCGTTGATGGCGCCGAAGGTACGCAATCCAACATCCGATTGCCCTGAGATATCAGCCGGCGGCGCTGGCGTGATAGGCGCAGGCTCGGTGACTGCATGCGTCTGTGAACCGATCTGCTCGAAGGTGAGGAAGAATAGATCCGAAGTCGGACCCTTCTGCAGAGCGATCACGGTACCCACGCTCGAGAGCAACTGGCCGGTGCCCGCCTTGTAATTCGCGGCAGTGACCGTCGTATTGAGCGGGATGTACGCCTGACCCACCGGAGCCTCGGCGCCGTTGATACCGATGCGCATGCCTTTGACCGGAATGTTGTCCGGCTTGGCATTTGGATCGAGACTGATGAACGTCGGCTTGTTGAAGAGATAGCTGTAGCTGTCGTACTGGCTCACCTCGAACATCACGTAACTCTGTGCAACATTGGTGAGTGAGCTCACGTTGAAGAGCACGAAGTAACGCTCACCGACACCGGCAGCGAAGTTCTGTTGGATTTGATCCAGCGAGAGCGCTTTGTCGTGGATGGCGACCATCTTGATGACGCCGAGCCACTGACGGTCGCTCGATGTTTCGTTACCCAACACCAGCGCAAAGGTGTCGTCCCATGAAGAGAGCGAGCCGCCCTTCACAGGATCCATATCTGGCGTCGTGCCGCCGGTGCGATTGCCGTTCACGTACAAGCGACGGCCGTTCACAGGGTCGTACGTCAGCACCACGTGTTGCAAACTCGCCTGTGCATCGCGGTTCGTATCTTTGGTGAGCAATGCAGGATCACCGTTGCCGTCCGTCGAGCTGCTGCGCGTCATGGCTTCGTATTGATACGCCTTCTGCGCCAACGTGAAGTTGCGCGCCATCGTGCCGCCGGAATAGCTGACGATGAACGCATTGTCTTGAGCGACGTTGGCGGGCGCGGCCCACACTTCGACGGAGAACTCGCCTGACGCTTTAAGCTTGTCGGACAACTTCTTGTTGGCTGCGGTGAGCGCTTGGGCCTTGCCACCGGTACCGATGTTGATACCCCAGCCGCCGACCCAGCTCACCGAGCCGGAGAACGTGAGATTGATCGCGGGATCGACACCGCTCGTATCGTTGGCCACGGTGCCCGTGCCTTCTTTGAACACGTAACGCGCGATCGCGTGACTGTCGTCGCGATTGCCGCCGCTTGCGACGGTTCCGTCATACATAGTGACGGCCTTCGACAGCACGAGTGCCGGATCGACCTGCGTCGGCGTAATGCTGTCCGCGAATGCCTGTATCGCAGCTTGCATGGTCGCTGCGTTCGCTGCGCAATCGCTCCAACAGTTGTGCGACTCATCGCGCAAGCGCACTACGAAGCGCGACATCGACGGATCGTCGAGATTGATCTTCGCCTGTGCCTCGGCATATGCCTCGTCGATGCTGCCGCTCGCAAAATACGGCTTCTGCGGTACCGTGGCGCTCGGGCTGTGGCAACGCGAGCAGTACTGCGTGTCGTTCAGATGCAGGATGGGGTTGTAGATGAGACTTTGGAATCCCGCAGGACTGCTCGGGAAAGTCTTGGTCGATCCGACGGTCTTGTCCGGCGGCGCGACCAACTGAATCTGCGTGCCGATGCCGGCCGTGCCGCTCGCGTTCGCCCAATTGCGAATCCACGTCGTCATGATGTCCGCGCACGATGCCGCGCTGCTCAACCAGCAATTGTGGCCGCCGCCCACTTTCGCCACGAGATGCGATTGGCTCGGATCGGTCAAATTCACCAATTGAATCGCTGCTTGATACGCCAAGTTCACATCGTCGCTACGTGCGAACTGCGGTGATTGACCACCGGCTTTGTGACAACCGCCGCAGCGATTGCTCACCGCGATGTTGACCCAAAGATTGTTTTTGAATGCCTGAACGTCGGCACTCTGCGGCGCAGGACCGTTATAACTGGACGCTTGAGCGACGCCGTTGGTATCCGGGTTCTGCTGCGTGCCCGCGCCGCCGGAACAGCCGGCAAGGACTGCCAACGAGGCGATCGCAACGAAAGTAGAAATGGATTTCATCAGACCCCCACCCTGGCCCTCCCCCGCTACACGGGGGAGGGGAACCTCAGCCGCACGACTCTTTTTCTTACCGGCGCTCAGCGCCCAACGCCCAACGCCCAACAAATTCCTGCTCATGGTCCTCTCCCTATTGGCCCATGCAGTACACGGCGGTTTCGGCGAACACTTCTTTCATGCTGTAGTTGTTCGCTTTGAAAGAAGCCGTAATGGCGCCTACCTTGTCGCGGTCGGTCTGATCACCTGGATCGCGCAAGCACACTGCTTTGAATGCTTTCTCGACTTGGCATTGCGCGAACGCATCGCTGTTGCCGAGTTCCTGGCCGAGAGACTTCGCACCCGTGCCCGTGCCCGGCAACGCGGAACTGAAACCCAAGACTTGATTCGGACCTTGGCGCCACCGGTTGTCCCAATGATCGTCGGGCGTCACGTAGCCGGGTTTGAAGTTGTCGGTGTTGATCGCGTATTTCTTTTGGACTTGGCCCGCTGTGTAGACGATGCGGTTGGCCGTCTCGTCGAAATCGTAGAAGGCAAACGCTTGCGCCATGGGGTCCATGCCGCTGTGACAACCGACGCAGTTGTTCAAGAACACGCGGCTGTCGCCGCCGGGACTGCGGCTCACATCCTGGCGAATGCGGTCGGGCGGACGCGTGGTGTCGTGCACGGTCTCCATGTCATGACACAAGTGATTCAACATGGTGAAACGGAACATCGCACGATTGGTGCCGCGTATGAAAAAAGCTTGCGCGGCGGCGTTCGAAGTAAGGACGCCGGCAGTCGCTTCCGGCGGCAAGCCATTCAATGAAGACTGGGTGCGACGCACGAGCACGGTGCGCAAATCCGCACTGGTGTCTTCGAGCGCTTGATAGTGATCGTTGTTCGCGGCGGAATACGCAGGACTCGTACCGTTGCCGATATAGACAATGTCGTCCGACAGCAGCGTGTTGAAGGGCACGTCGTCGCGCACCATGCCGATCACCGTCGCCGTGTAATCGTTCAAGGGTGCGAACACTGTCTGGTCGCGGTTCGTCCACGGCGTCGCGAAGTTCTTGAGCATCACGCTGTAGAACGGACCCGACTCGGCGTTCGTAGGATCGATGGCCAGCTTGGCGGCGCCCAGTGCATTGTTGTTCTGCACGAGTGTGGTCATCTGATTGAGCAGACTGTCCGAGGGCGGCGTGCCCACGAGCCGGTCATGAATACGTTTCGCTTGCTCGCGCGGCCCCGCCAATGCGGCGTCATGCCAGGCCGTCGCTAACATGCTGGCCGTTACGGCACAAGCAAGCACCGCGCGTTTGCGCCACATTTGTCGAGCGTTCATCTGCGAATCGTTCCCCATCACACGATGTGGATGTGTTTCCGTCCTGGTCTTCATTGGCCTGCCTATATCGGTTGCCATTGCGGTGAACTATAGGGACGGACAAGCAGCTACTCACACTGTCTCAAGCGTCAGACGTCGGCGGCGAGAGACAACTCGTTCCACCACGCGCGCGCGTGTAGGCTCGCCGCCGTACAGTGGGAGAGTCGTGTGAGATGAGTCACACGTAGAAGCAACTTCCTTACCTGCTCCACTGTGAATTCCTTCATGGATCGCGGAATATGTCGCGTCGTATCTCTGAACGGCGCGACCCTAGGGTCCGAAAAGCTTGGGTTGGATGGAATCCGAGGTAGCGGTAATGGCGGATGAGGCAATGGCGGATCGTTATACAACTGAGGACTCGGGAAACTTCGGTCTTCGGTCTTCGATCTTCGGTCGGAAAGGTCTGCGGTCCGCGGCCTGCGGCCAGAAAGAGAAAATGGTTGGTCGTCTCGCAATGTTCGCCTTGGTCGCGCTGCTCTCCGCCTGCGGCGGCGGTGGCGATCACGTCGGCATCGGCAGCGGCCAAAGTGCCGATCCCGTAGTGACCGATTTTCCCATCTTCTACGTGAAGCGCTCGGTGCCCACCACGGCGGCGACCGACGACCTCACTCGCAAACGCCGCTTCTTGATCGGCGCGGACTTGTACATGCGCGAGCGCGCGTCGGTGAGCGCCACGGAAACCAATATCACCGCCTCGCTGCAAAACTGTGACAACCGCGATATCAAAGACGTGGATGTTTCGGCCGATGCGCAAAACGTCATCTTCGCAATGCGCTGCGTCATGTCAGCCAATCAAAAGGATGAAGATCCGCCGACCTGGGGCATCTGGGAATACAACATCCGCGCCAAGGATCTGCATCGCGTCATCCAGTCCGACGTGACCGCTGCGGACGGCGAGGACATTTCGCCGCACTATCTGCCCGATGGCCGCATCGTCTTCTCCTCGACGCGCCAACATGAATCCAAGGCCGTGCAAGTCTTCGAAGGCGGCTCGCAGTTCGAAGCACAGACCGAAGCGCGTCAGGAATCCGCCTTCGTGTTGCATGTGATGGATGGTGTGACCGGCAGTCCCGGTGCGTGGCTGCACGACGACTCGTCCATCCATCAGGTGAGCTTCAACCAAAGTCATGACTCGGACACGACCGTGCTCGCCGACGGCCGCATTCTCTTTACGCGTTGGGATCGAGCCAACGGCAAAAACGGCATGCATCTCTACACAGCCAATCCGGACGGCACGGATATGGAGCTGCTCTACGGCGCCGAAAGCCATAACACCGGCAGCAACAACTCGACCATTCAATTCACGCGTGCGCGCGAGATGCAGAACGGCAATATTCTCGCGCTGGTGCGGCCATTCACTTACAACTTGATGAATGGCGCTGAGCCCGTCTTCGGCGGCGATCTGTTCATCATCGATACGAAGACGTACATCGAGAACAACCAAGCCTTGGCTGCTAACGCGGGTCTCGTGGGTCCAGCGCAAATCAAGGCACTGCCGAACGATATTCGCACGGTCGCCGGCCCGTCGCCGGGCGGACGTTTCAACTCTGCGGTGCCGTTATGGGATGGGACCAATCGCATCCTCACCGGTTGGACTCAATGCCGCATGCTCGACTTGCAGAACGGCAACGCCATCGTGCCCTGCACCTCGGATCGCATCGACGCATATAACGCCGACGTCGCCTCGCAAACCGCCACGCCGCGTTATGCGGATGCGCCGCCGCTCTACAGCGTTTGGATGTTCGATCCCTCCGACCAAACACTGAAGCCCGTCGTGCCGCCCACCGAAGGCATCATGATCTATGACGTGACCGCTGCGCAGCCGCGTCCCGTGCCGCTCTTCCGGCAATCGAAGGTGGATCAGAATCCGGGCAACGATAAAACGCTCGCTAACGAAGGGGTCGGCATTCTGGACATTCGCAGCGTGTACGACTTGGACGGCACGCAGTACAACGGCATCACGAGCATCGCTACAGTCGCAGATCCCACCAACCCGAGCTATGCGCAGCGTCCGGCACGCTTCCTGCGTATCGAAAAGGCCGTGTCGTTGCCGAGCCGCGATGTGCGTGACATCGACAACTCCGCTTTCGGCGTGAGCAACTTCATGCGGCAGATTATAGGCTACGTGCCCATCGAACCGGACGGCTCGGTGCGTGTGAAAGTGCCCGCCGACGTCGCACTACAGATCTCCGTACTCGACGCCAATGCGCGGCGCATCCAAAACTTTTCGCGTCACAACGTATGGCTGCAGGTGCGTCCGGGTGAAACCGCGCAATGCAATGGTTGCCACATGCCGACGCCGGCGAACGGAACCACGAGCGGCCGATCGCACGGACGTCAAGGCGCCTTCAACGCACTCTATGCCGGCGCGACTACGGGCGGACAAACTTTTGCCAATGCAAACGCGACATTCGTCAGCGGCACCGCAGGCGACACGATGGCGGAATCCCGCGCGGTGTGGAGCTGCGCGAATGAGCAATGCCGCGCCATTACACCCAAAGCCGACGTTGTATACAGCGATGTATGGCCTGCCGCGTCCGACCCGCACACCGTGGACAATCCTGGGATGTTGTTGCGGCCGGCAGATTTTGCTTATCCCTATACCGGCTCGAACGGTCTAAAGACGACACCGCCGCTCAAGAACAGCAGCACCTGCTTGCCGGCCTGGACTAGCACTTGCCGGATCGTGATCAACTATCTCACGCACATTCAACCGGTCTGGGAGCTGTCGCGACCCGATCCCGTCCTAGTCGATCCGATGACGATGCAGCCGGTCGATCACAAGTGCACGGGCTGCCATGTGCCCACGGCGAACAACGCAGTCGCCGTGCCCGCAGGTCAATTGGACCTGTCGAACTCGCCGTCCACCGATCCGAACGCCGGCGTGCGCATCACCTCGTATCAGCAACTGCTGGTGACTCATAATGCGCAAGAGCTAAATGCTACTATGACGGCGCTGCAGGACCATTGCTTGCAGTTCCAAACCGATCCGGTGACGAATGTGACGACGTGTGCGCAGTTTGATACCGTCAGTCCCGCGCTCGCCGCGCTGAATGCGCGCGGCTCGCGGTTCTTTACCGTCATGGAAAACGCGCCAGGTCAACGCGCCACGGTACCCAATTTCACGCCGGTGGATCATCGCGGCTTCATGTCGTCCGGAGAACTGCGCTTGATTGCGGAGTGGGTCGATATTGGCGCTCAGTATTACAACGACCCCTTCCTTGCTCCGGTGAATTGATGGCGCGCTGGCTCGTTCTGCTAGTACTGCAGTTCTTAGCAATCACTGTAGCGCAGGGAGCCAGCGAACACCGCCAGCTCGTGGTGGCCGACCCGTATTTGGAATTGCATACGGGTCCGGGGCGCGGCTATCCGGTGTTCTATGTGGCCGAGCGCGGCGTCACCGTCGACGTCATCAAACAACGCACCGATTGGTATCTCGTGAGTGTGGCGCATCGGGAAGGCTGGGTGAGCCGCGAACAAATGATGGCCACGCTCGAAGTAACCGGCCAACCTGCGGATTTGAAGGAACCGACGCTGGCCGACTTGGCGACGCGTCGTTGGGAAGGCGGCGTGATGCTGGGCGACTTCGGCGGCGCGAGTTTGATCTCGATCTTTTTAGGCTACGGCATCAGCCAGCATCTCTCCGCCGAACTCACGGTGTCGGATGCGCTCGGCAACATTTCGAATCAAGAGCTCGCTACGCTCGGCCTCGTTCACACCTTCGCGCCCGAATGGCGATTGAGCCCTTATTTCGGCGTCGGTGCGGGCTACATCCACACTTCGCCGAGCGCGACGCTCGTGCAAGTGAGAGATCGCACCGATCAAATCGGTTACGCGCAAGTGGGCGTACGCATGTATCTCACTCGTCGCTTCCTGGCACGCGCCGAGTATCGCAACAATTCGATTTTCACTAGCCGCAACAACAACGAGGCAGCTGACGAATGGAAAGCCGGTTTCGCGTTCTTCTTCTGATCTCGGTCCTCAGTCTTGGGTTGCAAGGCTGCGGCGTGTTCGGCGGTAACAAGCAGCAGTCTGCGTCCGACGAACCGGCGGCGACGCCTTCGCCGGCGGAAAAGCCCGTCATCGAACCGCAGGTCGAACGTCGCAAGATCACGACACCCAAAATCAAATCTTCGGATTTCGAACTCGGCGCCTACGGCGGCATTCTGGGCATCGAAGACTTCGGCTCGAACTTCGTGTACGGCGCACGGCTCGCCTACCACCTCACGGAAGATTTCTTTCTCGAAGGAACGTATGGGCGCAGCCGCGCCGGCAAGACGAGCTATGAGCAGTTATCAGGCTCGGCGCAACTTCTGACCGACTCGCAACGCAACTATTGGTATTACGCCGTCGATGCCGGTTGGAACATCCTACCGGGTGAAGTCTTCATCGGCCGCAATCACGCCTATAACTCGGCTTTTTACATTGTCGCGGGCGCGGGACGCACCGACTTCGCCGACGACAAGAAATGGACCGTCAATTGGGGCGTGGGCTATCGCGTCTTGGCCAACGATTGGATCGCCTGTCATTTCGACTTCCGTGATTATCTGTTCACCAGCGATATCACAGGCAAGAAAAAGACGGTCAATAATCTAGAGGCAGGTCTCGGTCTCAGCTTTTTCTTCTGAGCGAAGATAGCTGCGGTGAAGGGAAATTTCCCTACGAGAGGATCGACTCATGCATTCATTCAAGGTGCGTTTGTTCAAGAACGTTGCGTTCGTGGCAGCGGTCGCGACGATGTCGCTGGCCGGCGCCAGCGCGGCGATCGCCCCCGACTTTTCGTTGCCATCCCGCAGCGGCGGCACGGTGGCGTTGAGTCAGCTCAAAGGCCAAGTCGTGATGATCAACTTCTGGGCCTCGTGGTGCGGACCCTGCAAGCAAGAGATGCCGCTGCTCGAACAGATCTACAAGAAATACAATCCCGCGGGATTCACGCTTCTCGGCGTGAACGTAGACGACAAGGAAACTCGCAAGGATGTCGAAGCGTGGCTCACTAAGGCCCCTGTCAGTTTCCCGGTACTGCTCGACACGGAGAAGAAAGTGCGTGCACTCTACGGCTCCTACGGCGAAGGCATGCCGATGACGGTGTTCGTCGATCGCCAAGGCAACGTCCGCAATGTGCATCGCGGATATACGCCGGGCGATGAAGGCGAGTATCTCAATCAGATTCGCGCATTGATTCGGGAGTGAGGAAATGCAAGTAAGGCGTGCCTCTGCCTACAGCCTGCTCGCCATCACCTTGATGGCGAATCTTTCCGGTTGCGGTCATATCGAGCCTTGGGTCAAGCCGTACGAGCGTTCTGCGTTCGCAGATCCGATCATGTCGGCGGATCGCAATCCGGCGTCGAGCTCTTATATCGATCACGTACATGAAGTGCGCGAAGCGGCGCGCGGCGCGAGCGGCAGCGCGGGTGGCGGTTGCGGATGCGATTGAGATGAGACCAACAACCTACAGCCTGCTTCTCCTCTTCCTCTCTTTCAGCGCATTTGCAGGCGTTCTCCCGGAAGACCGCATCGACGTTCTCTATCATCGCTACGACGGCGGTGGCGTGAAGGTCGACGGGCCTTCGGTCTTGATCCGCAAGAAACTGAACGAATCGGTTGCGCTCAATGCCAACTATTACGTGGACATGGTGACGAGCGCATCCATCGATGTGCAAATGATCAGCGGCGCGAGCCAATACAAAGAGCGCCGCGTGCAAAGAAGCATCGGCGCCGACTGGTTGCGCGGCAAAACCACGTACACCGCGAGTTACATCAACAGCGATGAAGGCGATTACATCGCCGACACGATGAACTTAGGGATCAGCGAAGACATGTTCGGCGATCTCACCACGGTGAGCCTCGGCTACAGCCGCGGATGGGACAAAGTCGGGCGCAACGTCAATCACCATCTCGATCCCGCCTTCGGGCAAAAGAATGCAGATCATCAGAGCTGGCGCGTCGGCCTGTCGCAGATTCTAACCAAGCATCTCATCACGGGATTGAATTTCGAGGTGCAGACGAGCGAGGGCTATTTGCAGAATCCCTATCGCCAAGTGCGTGTCTGCGATCTGCCGCCGCCCAATTGCACCGACTACACGTTGGAGCCGGAAGTCTATCCACATACGCACACCACCAACGCCGCGAGCGTGGATGCGCGTTATTTCTTGCCGTACCGCGCGGCATTGCACGGCAACTATCGATACGGCCATGACACTTGGGGCATCGGCTCGCACACGTTCGAACTCGAATACGTGCACCCTTGGCGTTCCTGGACATTCGAGGTCGGCGGGCGGTATTACGCGCAAAATGCGGCGGACTTTTACGCCGATATTTTTCCGTTCTCGCGTTCGCAAAACTTCGAGGCGCGCGATCGCAACCTGTCCGACTTCGCGAGCTATAGCGGCCACCTAGGCGTGACCTACGACTTCAAGTTGCCGTGGTCGTGGTTGCACGGACTGTCGATCAATCTCTTCGGCGACTACATCCAATACAAGTACAACGACTTCCGCAATCCGCTAGACCGGTCGCTCACGCCGTTCGAACAACCGCTCTACGACGTGAATGCATACGTGGTGCGGTTCTTCGTGGCCGGCTATTTGTAATTCTCATGCTCTTCGCTCGCCGCTCCTCGGTCTTCGGCAAGAGGAGCCGTCAGTGTTGCGGCATCGTTGTCACAGCTCTGCTGAGTGTTTCAGCCGAGGCCGATCCCTTTCTCACACGCGATCAGAATCCTCTGCTTGCAGGCTTTGGTTTGCCCTTGCCTGCGCCTGCGGAACTCGGCCGCGATTCGGTGAGCGCAGTATTGAATTGGAGCAGTACCGCCACGATCAGCACGACCGCGAACGAAGCGCTCATCGTCGATAACGAGAGCCGCGAATGGCGGCTGCTGTGGGAACACGCGCTGAGTGATCGCTGGTCGATGCGATTGCAGGTGCCTTATCGCTCGACGAGCGGCGGGAATCTCGACGGCTTTCTCGAGAACTGGCATCACACGTTCGGCTTGCCGAACGGCGACCGCGACAGCCTACCGCGCAGCCAGCTGCACATTCGTTACGTGCGTGACGGCAAAGTCGTCGCCGATCGCAGCAACGATGCTTCCGGTTGGGGAGACGTTGTGCTCGAAGCAGGCTATCAATGGTTCAAAGGCGACCGTGCCAACGTATCTACGTGGTTGAATGTGGAAGTGCCGACCGGTGATGCAAATACGCTGAACGGCAATGAAGCTGTCGATACCACCGCCAGCGTTGCGGGAAATTACAAACTCGGCAATCGCTGGACGACGTATGGCGAAGCCTCGTTGACGTATCTCGGTCACGGAGATTTGTTATCCAACGAACATGAGCGTTGGGTATACAGCGGCACGCTGGGTATCGAAGCACGCACGTGGGGTGCTCTGTCCCTGGGTGTTCAATGTGACGCTCACAGCGCTGTCGTGCGTGCGAGTGGCCTCAAGATGTTGGGGGATGCTGTCACGCTGACCTTCGGCGGTAACTATCTCAGTCGCTCCAACTGGCGCACTACTCTTGGAATCACCGAAGACATCATGGTCGGCGCGTCACCGGACGTGACGTTTGTGTTTCAAGTCACCAAGCAGTGGCTGGGCAAGCGCTAGCGGCTGCCCCTCACCCTGCCCTGGGGCAACGCCAGCCTCTCACTCAAGCTTCTTCTCCAACTGCTCACACACCGTTCGCAGCACCTTTAAGCGCGCGAATTGCTTATCGTCGCCCTGCACTACCGTCCAAGGCGCATGTTTGCTATCGGTGCGTTTGAACATGTCCTGAGCGGCGAGTTGATAGTCGGCATAGAACTCGCGATTCTTCCAATCTTCGGGATCGACTTTGAAACGTTTGAGCGGATCTTCGTCGCGCTCTCTGAACCTTGCCAACTGTTCGTCCAAACTCACCGATAACCAGAATTTGAGCACGATGGCGCCGTGCTCGGTGAGCTCCCGCTCGAACTCGTTGATCTCGTCGTAAGCGCGCTGCCATTCGTCCGGTTGAGCAAAGCCGCGCACGCGCTCGACCAACACGCGGCCATACCACGAACGATCGAAGATCCCGATGCTTCCCAACGCAGGCACGTGCTGCCAGAAACGCCAAAGATAGGGATAGCGCTTTTCTTCCGACGAGGGTGCGGACACGGGCGTCACACGATATCGTCTAGCGTCGAGGGCGGTCGTAATGCGCTTGATCGCTCCTCCCTTGCCCGCGGCATCCATCCCTTCGAACGCGAGAACGAGCGAATGCTTGCGGAAGCGCTTCTTGCGCGTGAGGCGCACGAAATGACCTTGAAGACGCTCCAGTTCCTCCTTGTACTCCTTGTCGTCAACGCTCTTACCGGGCCGATTGGGAAAGGCAACGACTTTCGCAGACGTCGGTTGGGGAGGTGAAGACGAATTCGCCTGGGGCTCGCTGGCTGCAAATCCCTGTTCGAAACTCGCGAGCAACAAGCGCCCAACTGCCAACATGCGTTCTTCAGGGTCGCTGCCATCGATGACATGCCAGGGCGCTGCATCGGTGTGCGTGCGCTCACGGCAACGCTCGAACGTTCTCGCGACCCTGCCGTAGTGCTCGGCGTACCACAGATCTTCGTCGGTCACCCGCCAACGAGTGAGCTTGTCCGATTCGAATTTCGCAAGCCGCTGGCGCAACGTGTGCTTGGCCACATGCAAATGAACTTTGATGAGACGCACACCGTTCTGTTGCAGGTAGTCCTCTAACAGCCGGATCCGCTCCACGGAGCGATCGATACGATCGATGCGTTTGCGATGCATCGCGCAGTCGAACAGATCTTGATACCAACCGCCGAAATGAATGCCGAGACGGCCTTTCGCAGGCAGCACTCGCCAATAACGCCATAAGAGCGGTCGCGCCCGCTCGGCATCATCGGGCGCCACGAAAGCGTCCACATCGACGAATTTGGGATCGATCCATTCGAGCAAGTGGTTGACGGTTTCACTGCGGCCCGCGGTGGGCATACCCGTGACGATCAACAACGGCGCGAATGCAGGTGCGTTTTTGAGTTTGAGCTGTGCACCGAGCAAGCGGTCGCGGAGATCGTCCAAACTTTGTTTGGGCGGTTGAGGGTGGGCCGACTGTTGACGGTTAGGCATCGCGTTAGATTTCCCCCACCTGCCCTCCCCCGCTACGCGGAGGAGGAAATGCTCGACACCATTTTGAGATGCGCTGTTCCCTCCTCCGCGTAGCGGGGGAGGGTTGGGGTGGGGGCAGTTTGGCCTTCGACCCTCAACCCTTCTTCCCAGGCACTTGCTGCGTGATGCAATGAATATTGCCGCCGCCCAGCAATATCTCACGCGCGGGCACCCCTACAACGCGACGTTTCGGAAAAAGTTGCTTGAGCTTGGCGGCGGCCGCGCGATCGTGTTTGGAATCGATCAGCGGCATGACGATGCTCGAGTTGGTGGGATAAAAATTGATGTAAGACGCGGCAAGCCGGTCGTCCGGATTGCGGCGTCTCGCGTTCTCGCCGGTATCGATGCCCGACGCTTCTTCCTTGGTCATATAGAGCGGCCCCGGGTGCGGCAGCTTGTGGATTTTCAAGCGCCGTCCCTTGGCATCGCGCGCGCTCGTCAAGCGTTCGTAAGCGTCTTGCGAAATCTCATACTGAGGATCGCGCTTGTCCTCGGTCCAAGTGAGCGCGATTTCGCCCGGCTTCACGAAGCAGCATAAATTGTCGATGTGGCCCGAGGTCTCGTCGCCGTAGACGCCCTTCCCCAACCAGATGACGGTCGATACACCCAGATATTCGTGCATCAGTAGTTCGAGTTGACCTTGATCCAGATGCGGGTTGCGATTGGGGTTGAGCAAACATTCTTCCGTGGTGATCAAAGTGCCCTGCCCGTCCACATGCACCGCACCGCCTTCCAACACGAACGGTGCGCGGTAGCGAGGCACTCGCTCTATCTCTAGAACCTTGCGCGCAACGAGATCGTCCTGGTCCCAAGGAAAGTACAGGCCGCCGTCGAAGCCGCCCCATGCATTGAAGATCCAATCGACGCCGCGCACTTCGCCGCTCGCGTTGACGACGAAACTCGGACCAACGTCGCGCATCCAAGCATCATCGTGCGACATCTCGACCACGCGCACCGTGTCCGGCAACAGCTCGCGCGCGTGTTGGAATTGCTCTCGCGAGACACCGACGGTCACGGGCTCGCCGGCGCTGATTGCAGCCGCCACAGCCGCAAATGCGCGCTGCGCCGGTTTAGCGCCCAGTCTCCAGTTGTCGGGCCGCTCGGGCCACAACATCCAACATCCCGCATGCGGCTCGAATTCCCCCGGCATGCGAAAGCTATCGCCGGCAGGAGTGGTCAGTATGGTCTTTGTCATTGTTGAGCGTTGACGGTTGAGAGGTGAGGACCTGAAAACCTCGGCAGCATCCACGAAATCAAGACGCGAAACCACCGAATACGCCAAAGAACGCGGCGAAGAAGGCCGTCAACTGCCTCAGCCTCGACCGTCAACACTATAGATGAAGCTCCTGCACGCCCTGCCACTGTTGGCCTGGTGCTAGATGAACCGGCTTGCCGATGTTGGCTGCTTCGACGCATAGCATACGTTTGTACCCTTCGGACTCCATATCCTTGAGTGCAGCACTCTTCTCCGCGCCGGGATTCCAAATTACCGTGTCTGCAAAGCCCTGCGAGCGAATGCGAAGACTGCGATCCGCTTCGAGTACAGAGAGCTCCGAGGGCGTGTCGAAGTAGATACGGTCCACTTCGCCCTGGAAGGTGATGTCAGCTTGTTGTTCTGTGTGCATCGTATTGCCGTGCGCCGAATCGCGATAACGCAAGCCGCGTAACCCTGCAACGGCGACCCGGCTCACGTCCGACACACGCAGATAGGTATGCAACGCTACGGTGAAATCAAACGGCTGCGAGCCGCTATTGTTTATTGTCAGGTGCAGCGTCAGCGCAGGTCCGCCCACGGTCACTAGAAACTCGGCACGAAATGCGTGCGGCCAGAGCGCCTGGGTCTCGCTGGAATCCTGCAACTCGAAACGCGCGGTTTGCGAGCCTGCGGGCGTGTCGACGACTTCCATGATCTGCCAAGCGGTAATGCGCGCAAAGCCATGCTTGAGTAACGGGCCTTCCGCGGCGAACTGCGGAAAGATGATGGGCACGCCGCCGCGAATGGCAGCCCCCAGCCGAAACTCCGACTTCGAACTCAAAAACAGTCGTTCCGCGCCCCCGGCGGGAATCCAGGAAGTGACATGGGCGCCGTGTGCGTGAACTTGAGCAATGGAGCCGTCACTGGCACGAAGTTTCAGTAGCTTACTCATTGCGCATCCGGTTGACGCTCTGGCGCGGCGCGTTCGAACGCGGGCAACGAGCGTAGATGCTCGTCGATCGCAATCAAACGTGGGAAGTCTTTCAGATCCATATTGCGGCGACGGGCATTCGCCATCTGCGGAACCAAATAGATGTCTGCCATAGATACCGTGTCGCCGTAACAATGATGCTCGGAGCTGGAGTGCATCGCGACCAACTGCTCGAGTGCAACGAAGCCGTGATGGATCCAATGGACATACCATGCGTCGATCGCAGTTTCACTCTGGGCAAGCGTGTTCTTCAAATAGCCGAGCACTCGCGTATTGTCGAGTGGATGTATTTCACACGCGACCAGCAATACCATGGCGCGCACATGCGCCCGACCCACGGCATGGCGCGGCAACAACGGCGGCTGCGGAAAGAGTTCGTCCAAATATTCGATGATTGCCAAAGACTGTTGTAAGACAGCGCTGTCGTCTACCAGAGTAGGCACCAACTCTTGCGGATTGAGACGGCGATACTCCTCCGTGTGTTGCTCGCCTCCGTTGCGCAGTAAATGCACAGGAACGGATTCATAGGTCACGCCCTTGATGTTGAGCGCGATCCGAACTCGATAAGCGGCGGAGCTGCGGAAGTAGGTGTAGAGCTTCATACGATCCTGTTCTCGAGGATGTCGAGTCCATCCACGCCGCCGGTGACCACGTCCCCGACTTTGACGGGACCCACACCCGCCGGCGTACCCATATAAATCAAATCGCCGGCGCAGAGTTCAAAAAATGTCGATAGTTCGGCAATGACAGCCGGCACGTTCCAAATCATGTCGGACAAATCCGCTTCCTGACGGTTGACGCCATTCACGTTGAGCCAGATGCGGCCGCGCTCGAGATGGCCGACGCGGCTGGCAGGGTGGATGGCAGTGATCGCCGCAGAATGATCGAACCCTTTGGCAACGTCCCAGGGTCTTCCGGCTTCTTTTGCCATGGCTTGCAGATCGCGCCGAGTGTAGTCGTTACCCACTGCGTAGCCATAAACGTGCTCAAGAGCCTGTGCCGTTGCAATGCTACGGCCTGGTTTGCCGAGCGCGACTACGAGTTCGATCTCGTAGTGCAGATTCTTCGTGCGCGACGCATAGGGTATATCGACACCATTCGCCACGATGGCATCCGCGGGCTTGGAAAAGAACACCGGCGGTTCCTCGACAGGATTGTTACCCATCTCACGCACGTGCTCCGCGTAGTTGCGTCCGACGCAGTAAATGCGATGCACGGGAAAACGGATGGACTCGCCGGCAATGGCGACGCTGACGGGCTCTGGCGGAGTGAAAAGGTAAGGCATGAGGGTGGGGAGGTTAGGAAGTTGGGAAGAGCGTGCATCGCACGCGCTGCGGGCGCAAGTGCCCAACCTCTGGCCGCAGACGCGCCGCTTCGCAGCGCTAAAACATGTTTCGTGCGCCAATCCACCTCGACGCGGACTGCTACTTTCCCTATCGCGGCTTACGCTGCCGCGCGCACGACCATGTGGGCCTGTACGCCATTACGGCAAATTGCGGTACGACATTAGCTCTAGCACCGCAGAAAACGGCGTAGATGTGAGGAAGATCAACATCGAATCGCATGCGGATGGAACAGTGCGAACCGCATCTCACATGCAGCCAAGCTCCGTGTGACTCAGTGCTCTGCGACGACGAACAATCAGACGAATTCCTTTGCGACCCACTCTCCTACTTGCGCATGCGCTGCATTGAGCACGTCGGCTGCCGCATTCGAGCCGCTCATGTAGACGGCAACCAAGATAGGTGCACGCCCCGGAGGCCACAGGATGGCGATGTCGTTGACGGCGCCGTGTGCACCGGTGCCGGTTTTGTCGCCCGCTTGCCAAGCGGAAGGGATACCCGCTCGAATGCGGCTCAAACCGGTGCGACAACTCCGGAGCCAGCGTTGCAACTGCTCGCGAGATGAAACGGACAAACGATCTTCGACCAGGAGCGTTCTCATGAGTGCCGTCATAGCGCGCGGTGTCGTCGTATCGCGCGGATCTCCGGGAAGATTGGTGTTCAGACTGGGTTCGTTGCGGTCCAAGCGGGTCATCTGATCGCCCCAGCTCCGTAGCTGTTCGGTCAAAGCGATCGGACCGCCGATGCGCGCGAGCAATGTATTTGCAGCGGTGTTGTCGCTCACCGTAACGGCAGCTTCGCATAGCGCTGCGATAGTCAACGCACCCTCGTCCACGTGGGCCGTCGTCACAGGCGAAGCGCTCAACAGTTCCGCACGCGTGAAGAGAAGATGATCTGTGAGCGACAGCACACCGCGATCGACCTTCGCCAATATCGCAGCAGCCAACAGCCATTTGAAAGTGGAGCACATGGCAAATCGCTCGTGGCCGCGGTACTCGACGAGTCGGCCGCCGCCAACGGTATCGAGCACCGACACGCCGATGCGGCCTCCAGTCTGCGCTTCGAGCGCCCGCAACATGTCGATAGAACGAGCTGCAACGAGCCGCCAGGTACACACGCCGACGGCTCCCAAGGCAATCTGGCGCATCACGGTACGGCGCGCGATAAAGATGTCACCACTCATAGGAACCGAAGATAATCGACAACGAGCCGGCGGCTCACCCGAACAAATCATCTATGTTCATTGTGAACGCCGCAATGACGTCAAGACCGGACCGATCGCCCTTCTTTGCAAGCAACCAGCCCGCGTGTTCCGCAAGCAACGCTCGTTGCAACGCCCTTGCTAATGACATCGTCAGCGTGCGCGCCTGCGCTTGCAGCGTATCTGCCGAAGGTTGGCTCGATAACCATCGCAGCACTCCGTCTACGCTTTCGAGCGCCGCGTTTACGTGATCGACCAACACTTTTTCTTTGAACCCGATACCACAGCGTGTAATGCGCTCGCGCAATGCCTCTACCCCTGTGACAAGACTACTGCGTAATACTGCATCGAGAGCGAGCACATTGGTCGTGCCTTCCCAGATAGGCAATACCTGTGTATCTCTGAGCAGTAGAGGAATGCCCGTATCTTCGACGTAGCCTGCGCCTCCGAATGCTTCGACAGCCTCACTCACGACCGCCACAGCCTGTTTTGCCGTTGCAAGCTTCGCGACGGGTGTTAGTAAGCGTAGCAACGCGCGTTCGGAGTCCTTGATCTCGTTCGCTTCGTCTCGACCGACGAGCGCAACGAGCTCGAACGCGAGAAGGGCCGCAGCGTGCGTTTGAGCCTCCATCCACGCGAGCGTGCGAGCGTGCAGCGGCAAATCGCGCAGCTTCTTGCCGAAAGCGCTCCTCTCGTGTGCGTAGGACTGCGCCAACGCCAAAGCGCGTCGCATGCAAGCTGCCGCGCTGATGCTGTTCCACGCGCGTGTAATGACGAGCATGGGCTCGATCGCGCGTGTGCCATTGCACGTCTCACCGACGAGATGAGCGACGGCTCCCTCCAGATAGAGTTCGGCCGTGGGGACCTTACGCGTCCCCAATTTGTCCTTCAGGCGCTCGACGCGGATGCCGTTCAACGCACCGTTCGGCGATCGAGTCTCGATATAAAACAGCGCGAGATTGCGGCCGCCCGGACCGTTGCCTTCGGGTCGCACCAACGTGAGCGCCATCTGCGAATTGATGGCCGATGTAAACCACTTCTTTCCCGTAAGTCGCCACGCTCCCTCGGCATCTCGCGCAGCATTCGTGAGCGAGCTGCCCACATCGGAACCGCCAGTCGCTTCCGTCATCCATTGGCCGCTCGTCCAAACGACTGCGGGATCACGGCTGATGAGCTTGGGGACGGCTCGCTCGATGAGAGCGCGATTCCCCGATTGGAGCAGCGCGCGTGCCGCACCGTCCGACATGGCGAGCGGACAAGTGTAGAAGTCCGATGAGGGATGAAACAGATAGATCGCAGCGAATTGACACACGCGTGAATGTGCACCGTGCCATGCCTCATATGGGATGGCGACCAACCCCTCTCGGGCAGCGATACTCGCAGCCTCGCGCCACAGCGCCGTGAGCTCGATACGATCGATACGATTGCCCCACGCGTCCCATTGCACCAAGCGCGGCTCATTGAGCCGATCGGCAAGCTGCAGCTGATACAGCTCATTCCCCGCAAGTCCTCCGATGCGCTCGAGCTGCGGCGTCACCGCATCCAACACATCGCGAGGCAACGTGCGCTCGAGATATCCGCGCAACAGTGCATCGTCGTGATATTGATTGCCGAGTGTGGGCGGGGATTGGGTGAACATGGTGAGAAAATCACCTCACCTCCTGATATCTCCCCCTCACCCCGTGCGGCGAGAAAACTATTTGCCAGAGTTGGTTGCGTCTGGCGCGGAAGTAGGCCGCCGAAGCCATGAGCCAAAACGTCCACATGCGGCGGAAGCGCTCGCCATAGTGCGCGGCGATTTCGGGCCAGTGTGTTTCGAAACGCTCCGCCCAGTTCATCAAGGTGCGATCGTAGTCGATGCCGAAGTTGTGCCAATCTTCCATCACGAAGAGGTGTTCGGCGGCGCTCGTGATTTGCGCCATCGATGGAATCATGGAGTTTGGAAAAATGTATTTATCGATCCAAGGATCGTTGGCCTTCAACGTCACGTTGGAACCGATGGTATGCAATAGGAACAAACCATCGTCCGCGAGCAGACGACGCGCTGTGATGAGATAGCGGCGGTGATTGCGAGCACCCACGTGTTCGAACATGCCCAGCGAATAAATGCGATCGAACGTACCGGTCGCATCGCGGTAGTCGCGCAACTGGATGTCGACGTTCAACCCTTTGCAGCGTCGCGCGGCGGATTCCGCTTGGTGCTTGGACACGGTGAATCCCGTGACACTTACTCCATACCGTGAGGCGGCGAACTGCGCCGCACCGCCCCAGCCACAGCCGATATCGAGAACTCGCATGCCCGGTTGCAGACCGAGCTTGCGGCACACTAGATCCAGTTTGGCTTCCTGAGCTTCATCCAACGATTGGGCGTTTCGCCAATAGCCGCAGCTATAGATCATTCTCTGATCGAGCATGCGCTCATAGAGATCATCGCCGATATCGTAATGTCGCTCACCGACGATGAAGGAGCGGCGCTGCGACTGCGGATTGATGAGACGCGCTCGAAACGCGGCCCATGCTTCTTTCAATCCAGGCAAGCGATCGTCGATACCCGCGCGGATGACGCGAAACAGCATTTCATCGAGCCGCTCGCATTCCCATTGCGCATCCATATACGACTCGCCCACGCCCAGCGATCCCGACGCCAAAATGCGATGTGCGAATCCAGGATCTCGCACCCGGATGTCCCAAGGATGCGACCCGTCCAGATGCACGTCACTTCCGGAGAGAAGCGTCTCTATCGCGTTCAGGGATCGAGAAGACACCATGATGCATCCTCGAAAAACTGGCGCTGGTCTGCGGTCAACCGTGGACGATCACCTACTCAACGACTTTCGGTGTCTCACCCGCGAGGCCCAATGCCCTCATGATCAGGAAACGCTTTGCGGGTGGGGTCCGATCCAGCAGCGTGAGCCCCGTGCGTCTGAGCGAACCCACGACGGGAATCGTCACGCCGAACAGATGCTTCAGACCGTCGATCAGACTCATTGCCAGCGCATTCTCGCTCTTGCGCCAACGCTCATAGCGTCTGAGTACACGCAGCTCACCGAGTTCGACGGCTCGGGCGCCGCCGACATATGCCTGCGACAATGTTTGTACCAGTGCAGCCGCATCCAACATTCCGAGATTGACGCCTTGGCCTGCGAGAGGATGGACGGTGTGCGCGGCATCGCCGATGAGCACGAATCGCGGCTTGCAGTAGTCACGCGCGTGCGCCCACTGCAAAGGAAATTTCATTCGAGGTGCAGTGAGCTTCACCGAGCCGAGCACGTGCGCGCTTGCCTCTGTCAAGTCACGTTCGAATTGCTGTGCATCGCAGGCAACCAAGTGCTCCGCATGCTCGGGCGAGGTACTCCACACGATCGAGCTACGCCCATCTGCAAGAGGTAAGAATGCGAGCGGACCCTTGCGCAAAAAGCGCTGCCACGCAGTGTGTTGGTGAGGCCGCTCGGTCGAGACATGCGTCACCACAGCGTGCTGATCGTAACGCGCTCCTTGCAACTGGATACCTGCAAGCTGACGACTCGTGCTTGCCGATCCATCCGCTGCGATCAGCAGTCTGGCGCTATAGGAACGGCCATCGTCCAAAGTAATGCGAGCGCTATCGTCCGCGAATGCGATGTCGGTGAGGCCGGCTTTCAGTGCCACCACGCGTTCGCGAAAACGCTCGGCTTCCCACAACGCCCATTGGACGCGACGGTTCTCGATGATGTAACCGAGATTCGGTTCGCCGATCTCGCTTGCGGAAAACGTAATGCAACCGTTGCCGCGAGCCGTGCCGTCCATGTCCCATACGACCATGTCTGAATAGGCGGAACGGGTTGCAGGCGCTATATGCTCCCATGCACCGGCGCGCGTCAGAATTCGCTCAGAAGCGCGCGACACTGCGGATACGCGCACATCGATATCATCTTCCGGCGGCGGCAATCCCGGTCCCTGCGTATCCGCTAACGCAATGCGCAGATCATCGAGTGTGCGTTCGCAGGCCAACAGCGCGGCACACGCCGCTCCAACCATTCCGCCGCCGATGATGATGAGGTCGAAATCTGGCATGGGTATTTGAAAGTTGGCTGCTAGCGGTTAGGAGTTAGGAGTTAGTCCGGAAAGCGCAAAGGAAAACTCACTGTCAGTACTCATCGACAACCTCACTCTGGACTAACTCCTAACCCCTAACTCCTAACTCCTAACTCCTTCTGCTTAGTGGCGCTCCCCTCGCCAACCTCGGAATCCTCCCCGCCGCACCGAGCGACAACTGCGCGAGCGCGTCTTTGGCAGGCGGGAACATGTCGAAGGCAAGCAGGCCAATGTCGCGCATTGCTTTGAGCGGGCCCCAAGGCTGAGTGAAGGTGCGTACGAGACCGTCGGTGAACGCAATGATGCGTGAGCGGTCTTGCATGCGCCAATCGCGATATTGCGTAAGCAGTTGCGGATCACCGGGATCGAAGGTTGCGTTCTCGGCCTGCCGATCGGCGAGGATTTCCGCGAGCGTGGCAGCGTCGCGCAGACCCAAGTTGAATCCCTGACCGGCGATCGGATGCAGTCCCTGCGCGGCATTGCCGATGACGGCGAGACGCGGTGCGATGTGGCTTGCCGACTGTGTGAGCGACAGCGGATAACTAAAGCGCTGACCTACACGCGTGAAGCGGCCCAATCGGAAGCCGAAGTCCTGTTGCAATGCTGAGAGGAATCGTTCGTCCGAATACGTAAGCACTTCGGCCGCACGATCCGGTGCGAGCGTCCAGATCAAACCGACGCGACCTTCCGTCAACGGCAGTACCGCGAGCGGCCCGCTCGGGGTGAAACGCTCGTACGCGACATATTCGTGGAAGCGTTGCGAACTCGCGTTCGTGACGATCGCTGTTTGTCCATAGTCGCTGCGCGCAACGCCAATGCCTGCCGCATCGCGCACCGCCGAATCGGCGCCATCAGCAGCAACGACGAGTTTGGCGCTCAGTGTGCGGGAAGTCGTGCCTTCCATGATTTCGATGTGGCGATGACCCTCGCCATCGCGCAATCCCATTACACGCGCCGGCGCGATGACAGCGATGTTTTCGGCACGCAGCCGGCGCCACAGTGCCTCACCCATCACACGATTCGGTAAAACGAATCCTAATGCGTTGAGACCTTGTTCTTCGGCACTCAGTCGTGCAAAGCCGAACCGGCCCTTGTCCGAAATATGGATGCGCCGGATGGGCGTAGCCTCGCGTTCGACGAGCCGCCACACACCGAGCGCCTCGAATACACGCCGTGAGCCATTGGACAAAGCCGTAGTGCGTTCATCGAAACTCGGCTGTTGCACGGCGCCAAAGGGCACGGCTTCGATCAGGGCAACGGACAATTGGAGTTGTGCAAGCGCCAGCGCCAAAC
>Ga0068855_100001271_pt1 | contig 31292 bp, 13 predicted proteins | sample KBSCornC52_FD_66592 | JGI IMG/M metagenome (GOLD analysis project Ga0068855, IMG submission 66592) | Corn rhizosphere microbial communities from Kellogg Biological Station, Michigan, USA - KBS Corn C5-2 | ecosystem: Host-associated > Plants > Roots > Rhizosphere > Soil ...
CGGCGGCTATAGTTCAGCGGCAGAACGCCTGACTGTGGCTCAGGATGTCGTGGGTTCGATCCCCACTAGCCGCCCCAATTACACAATATTTAGATACTTCTCATCCACACAGCCGGCACAGCGGGCAGGGGTGCCATTAATTCCTCTTCATGTTCAGGGGCACATTCACCGTGGGCCTGTAGCTCTCTGGCCGCCACCGTTCCGGATCCGGATGCGAAGCCAAGCGGTCGGGACAGTCCACTGCAGGGAAGCTCGAAGAGAGCCGTCACGCTTGGAAAAAGTGCCGCTGCAAATCTGTGCCTCCGGTACGCTCGGCGAGGAATTCAAAGTCAATCTACGGACAAGTGGGAATGGGACAAAGCTGAGGAGTCATAATGATTGGCAAGACTCTGGAGCCCGGTCCATCAGCTCAAAACAGCAGGCCAGCGGTGTCGATACCCGAACCAAAACGCATGCAGCTACTGCGCCTCAACGCTAAGCATCTCGGTGCCAGAGTCGCGTTACTCAATTGACGGATGCGGTTGGAGAGTCACGTCTATTCTCCTGTTCACAAACGCATGCAGGGTTTCCCGAGTCGGTGTTTAGGTCGGGGTTTGTCTTCAGCCCGCCGATCTTCAGTACGAATGCCTGATGGTGATCTGATGAATCAGGGAGTGTTACGCTGAGCCCCGTGGCGCCCTGGTTGTATTTCAGCGATTCACCGCCGAGCATGGCAACGGAATGGACCGAGCCTGCAGGTCCACCCTGGGGCAGAGAATTGATCTCGATCGCTTTTCCCTCGCGTTTACCCATGACAATCGGGTACAGGGTGTCTCGCTTAACCGTGAAGTAGATGTGGTCTTTGCCCTTCTCTTCGAATTTCGTCCACGCGTGCGTATCGTAAATCGCCTCGCCATTGGTTTGGAGCCACTTGCCGACAGCAAGGAGAGTGTCCTGCTGATCCTGCGGAATCGTTCCATCGGCCTTCGGAGAGACGTTGAGCAACAGGGTGCCGTTCTTACTGACGGTGTCCACCAACCAGCCGATGACGGTCTCCGGCGAATTCGCCTTAAGTCCCTCCACGTATCCCCAACTGCTCGTCCCGATCGGCCTGTCCACAACCCAGGAACCGCCACGAATGCCGTCCGGTGGTCCTCCTTCGAAATCGAGGATGGATGCAATGGTCTTGGTGTTCGTACCCGAGGGAGCGAACGCGGCTTTTTTTGTGGTGAATGAAACCTCTTTACCCCAGCTTTTGGCACGATTGTAGTAGTAGGCGGCGATCTCAAGCTTTAGAGGATCGATATGCCGCTGATCCACACCGTTATCGAAGTAGATGAGGTCGGGGTGGTATTTGTCGATCAACTCAACATTTCGCTCGTACCAGTTCACGAGGAAGCGCTTCATTGCCGCATTGCTGCGGTCAGCGTAGTTGTAGAAGTCGGCCCATTGGGGATCGTACAAATCAACCTTTTCCGCCTTCATCTTCTCTGCGAGTTCGAGCGGAGGGTTTATGAACTCGAAGTTTTCGATTCCGTGATTCGCCACTCCCAGCTTCATACCGTGTTTACGCACGGCGACTGCGAGTTCGCCGATAATGTCGCGCTTCGGCCCCATCTGCATTGAGTTGAAGGGCGTCACTTTGCTATCCCACATGGCAAAGTTTTCATGATGCTGCGCGCCGGGCATCACGTATCGAGCGCCGGCTTTCTGGAAGAGCGTTGCCCAGGCATCCGCATCGAAATGTTCGGCCTTGAATAATGGGATGAAATCCTTATAGCCGAACTTATCGACGGGACCAAAGTGCTGCGTGTGCCAGGCGCGCGTGCTGTGCGGACCATTGTTCACGCCGAGCGCCATGTCATTGCCGCCAAGCACCTTCAAAACACTGTCGTCCCCGCCTGCATATAAGAATTTTTCGTACCACTCGTTGCCGTGCGCCGGCACAGAGAAAATCCCGAAGTGCATGAAGATGCCGAATTTTGCGCGTCTGAACCAGTCGGGAACCTTGTAGTTATCGTGGAGTGACTCCCAGGTTGGCTTTACAGGGCCGGGAGCCAACTGCGTGGGGATTTGCTTGACTGCATCCTCCACGACTCGCTGGCTTGTCTCCGGAGCCATATCGAACCCCAGACTGTTTCCACCTTCACCCGCGCATTGGCCGATCGCGATTGCCGGAGAACTCGCCAGCAGCCCGGCAGCAGTCACAAAGAGCGCAAGCGTTGTTGTTGGGACAGGGAACCACGATCTCCGAATTTTATGAAGGCCACTCATGCGAATTCACCCTTTGCCTGAACTATATGCAGGTCTGTCTCTTCTGGATGGAGGGCGCCCAATCTCTTCGAAGTCAAGTCGTATTGAATGCGGATGCGCCCCTTCGATCGTTATTTGGTCGTGGTCAGATCGACCTGCATCGCATGCCCATCATATATAACTGAGCGGTCGATTTCGGAAGCGGTTTGGTCTCCCACCCCGTGTGCGGGTCCAACCAAGACGATTTTCAGCGTACGCTTTGCCAGAAGTCCGGGAAAGGTTCCAGAGCGCTCTCCAAGAGAGAGCAGGTGGCGCTTATCGTTCCATCGCATGTGGACGATTGCTCGCGAGCCGTGCTCGTAGTCGTAACCATCTCCCGAGTCTTCGTACCACTCAAAGGTCGCATCTTTTCCGCCATAGACGCGAATTTCCATCGAGTCTTCCTGTTGTGACGCGAACTGCACGACAGGGCCCAAGGGAAGGATGCTGCCCTCCTTAACCATGATCGGTAGCTTGTCTATTGGGGCATCTGCTGTGATCGTTTGACCACCTTGATAGCTGCGACCGGTCCAGAAGTCGACCCACTTCTCTCCGCCCGGCAAAACGATGCTGCGCGTTGTGGCATGAGGCTCAGTGACTGGATTGATCAGCAGGGAGTCGCCGAAAAAGAACTGATCGCTGACCTGCCTCAATGAGGGATCGCGGGGATACATGAACGGCAGCCCCTTCATAACGGTCTCGCCACGGCTCGTTACGCCCCATGCCGACGAATAGATGTACGGCAGAAGACGATAGCGTAATTCGTCATATTTGCGCAGAATCTGCTCGACCTCAGGGCCGTAGTGCCACATCTCGGTCTGTGACCGGAATCCATGAATGCGGAAGATTGGACAGAAGGCTCCGAATTGGAACCAGCGAATCAGCAGTTCGCGATACTCGGGAGAGGTGTATTGATCGGAAGGGCGGAAGAACCCGCCAATGTCCGTGGTCCAGTAGGGAAAGCCGGACATGCTGAAGCCCAGACCAGCGGGAATCTGCCGGCGGAGTGTTTCCCAATTTGCCGAGATATCGCCGGACCAAGATATGGTGCTGTTGCGCTGCTCGCCCGCATATGCGGAGCGCGTGAGAATCACGACGCGCTTGTCCGGTGTCGTTGCGCGTTGACCCTGATAAACCGCTGAGGTTTCAAACAAAGGGTATGCGTTGCGAACGAGTTTTCCGGGACCGAGGAAGGTGTTGTCGTTCTTCAGTGGATCGCCTTCGGGCTCCGAGGCGTCAAGCCACCACCCGTCGATGCCTGCGCTGAACAGATTCCGATCGAGATCGGACCAGAACATTTTCTGCGCCTTCGGGTTGAACAGGTCCGCCCAATTTTCGCGCTCTTTCGACTCCCCGGGCTCACCGGTGCTTGCAGCACTGGTGAGGACCAGGTGCGCCGCCTCCATCTCGTGATTGACTGCGGTCTCCGCACCAAACTTGGCCCAGACAGAAATCACCATATGAAGATCCTGGTGATGGAGGGCGGAGAGCATCTCTGCTGGATGTGGATAAGCAGTTTCGTCGAAACGCATCGCATTCCAGCCGTATTTTCCCCAATACTGCCAATCCTGCACGAGCACGTCCACCGGGATCTTTCTGTTGCGGAACTCTGCGGCGGTATCCAGAATCTGCTGCTCACTCGAGTAGCGTTCGCGGCATTGCCAAAAGCCGTACGCCCACTTCGGAAGAAGCGGAGCGGCCCCAGTGAGCTCTCGATACTGCGCTACGACCTGGGATGGTTCGGGTCCATACAGGAAGTAGTAGTCGATGGCGTCTCCGGCGTGCGAACGGAAAGCCATGGTGTCAGAGGGAGCGCGAGCCGCAAGTTCGGTATCGCCTCCGGTCTCAGCCTTGACCTTGTAACTCGTGTTGGCAGCGAGATGGATCTTTGCTCCGGCGGTGAGCGGAAGCCACATGTTGTTGAGATCGATGATCTGACGTCCATCGACGGCGAGGCGAAGCTTGTCGCGGTAGTTCCCGCTGAGCAGAAAACCGTAGTCACCCTCCGCTCCCGTTTGGAAGATTCCCTCGCCATTTTCGTTCAGATTGATCGGCTCCGTGGCAGGGTTGAAGTCTGTAAGCGCGGGATTATTCCACAGCAAGCCGTAGCCCTTGCTTGAGACCAGAAACGGAATGGCTATATTTGTGTTGGCCTGCAAAAGCCTCACTGGTATATCGCGAAGGTCCAGGAAACCTTCCTGATGCTGTCCCAGACCGTATACTGACTCGCCGTCCGACAGCTGAAAGGTCTGCCCGGTCTCGGCTTCAGAGCTGCTGGAGGCCGGAGAAGGTAACAGTCGGCCGTTGGTTTGTGTCTCGTCAAGGAGATCCTTTCCATCTCTGGTGAAGAAGCGGACCGCTCCGGTATCCCGATGGATTTCAATTCTGAGATCCTTCGTAAGGACACGAAAGCCTGACTGGTCAGAGGCGGTTGTGAACGAAGTACCTGTACAGGGACGGACCACAACCGGCACCAGTGGTTCCGGTGGCAACGGGGATGAACTCGCAATGACGTGAATCACGTGATCGGAGCACAATTCGATCCGAACGACACCTGAGGGGTAGCGGATGGAAACGCCATTTGGACCTCTTTCGAGGCTCGAAGCCTCTTTACCCGAAGCTGCGTTCGTGGCTGCCAGAACGAATCCGAGGGCGAGGAGCGGGGCGGATTTTCGAAGGACCGAAAGAGACATGCGTTCAACTCCCGAGGTGCCGATGCCCCACGAGGCTTGTATTGCCGGCGCGGCATTTACGCTATGTGAGGAAGGAGGCGCACGCAATGCGAGCAGGAGCGGTGCCAACCCGCTACCCGGACATCTTGATCTTGCGACAGCTCTCAGAGATAAAAAAAGCGCTTCCCCAGTAGCAATGTGGATGTTCCTTGAGTGCAGGGCTGGTCTGCAAGGTACTGTACGGTGCCGTTCGACGTGCAGATTCTTCTATTCGTGGCACTTGCCAGAGGAATAGCGAAGGTCGTACAGTTCCTTGGATCTATCCCTGGAGGTCAGGGTATGCATGGTATCGCTGAGATCGACCCTGTTTCAGACCGAGCATCGAAGTCGAAGAGGTCGTTAGCTCCGCAAGTGGAGAAAGCGCTGTTCGATATCCTCAAAAGCGCGCCTTTTCGCGGCAGCAAACAGTCGCAGCATCTTCTGCAATACATCGTTTACAAGAGCCTTGAGGAGCATCCCGAACGCCTCAAGGAGCGGATCATCGGTGCGGAGGTTTTCGGACGGGCCATCGACTATGACACCAACGTCGACCCGATCGTCCGAGCGCGTGCGGCCGAAGTGCGGAAAAGGCTGGCTCAATACTACGTTGGTGAGGGCAAGCACAGCTCCATTCGGATTGAATTCAGTCCGGGTTCGTATCACGCAACCTTTTCGGAGAACAGCGTATCCACGTCGGACGAACCACGTTCATCAGAAGGAGCACCGCAGCATAGCGAGAATCGGACGACGGAGGGGATCAAGCCTGAATCAGGAGCGGTCGATCCAAAAGCAGTACATGCCGTGCGATCCCATCCGCGAGCAGTGCTCCTTGTATCAATTGTGGCGTTGTCTCTCATTGCAGGTGGAATCATTCAATTCAGACGGCAGCCGGCGAATCCGGTGCGCGACTTCTGGTCGCCTCTCCTCGGAGATCCAAAGCCTGCCTTGATTTATACAGGCGCAAATCCGGTTTACATGCCGAGCGAGCATCTGATTCAGCGATTCAAGGCCTCTCACCACCTCAATGAACTCGAAACCAGCGGGCACGAGTTCCTGATTCCATTGGCAGAGAATCCAAAACTCGAGCCCGGCGATTTGCTCGAGATGAAGGACCAGTTTGTGACGCTGGGTGATGTCTCCGCCAACGTCAGGGTCTCATCTTTGCTGACACACTTCGATCATCCCTTTGACCTGCGATCGGGAGGCGATGTGGCATTCGGTGATCTTCGGGATTCACCGGTGATCCTGGTGGGAGCATTCAACAATACATGGACGCTCCAGATGACCGGAGATCTTCCGTTCATCTTTGGCAGCGGCCTGACCATCAGAGAAGTGTCTGGAAGCGGTCGCCAATGGCACCCGGCTTTCGACTCTGAGGGGAAGGTCAAGATGGATTATGCCCTTGTCGCCCGGCTGCCTCATTCTAAGGCGGGCGGATCTCTCATCACGATTGCTGGAATCACTCAGAGTGGGACCCGAGCCGCGGCCGAGCTCATCACATCTGCGAATGGGATCAAGCTGCTGGCCAAATCTCTTCCTGAAGGTTGGAACAGCAAGGATCTGGAATTCGTGCTGGAGACCAAAGTGGTGAATGACATTCCCACGGATCCACGGATCGTTGCTTATCGGACCTGGTAGATTCGTGCTGCGTTCCGGGCTCGCAATCCAACCATGAAAGTACTGCACCTCTGCTGAGCACGTTCACGGAAGCTGAGTATCTCCTTCGAGATGGCTCAGAACGGCACCGTACAGCACCTTGTACATCCTTTCTACTTCAACGTTTACTGGCCCTCGTGTTTGGACCGGCAGCGTCTCGATCTGTTTAGCGATGATCGCGAAGCAGAGTTGATGCAGACCTGCCGCCGATTTGCAGTTCGAAACGAATCCCAGGACCACCTCGAACTCCGAATCACCGGGTTACGCCTCGCGCGGTTCATCGGCCGTCGCGATGCTAGTCAGGTCAATCACTACCAAGATCAGTTGGGAAGGATTTCGAGGAGGCAAGATGACGAGTTTTCGGCGTGTAGCACAGTTGATCCTGATAGTCGTGATCGGACTGTCGTCAACCTCAACGGTTGATGGGCAGTCGAAGAGTACGACAGCTACTCTCTCCGGTACGGTTTCGGATCCCTCCGGAGCCAGAGTCCCGAAAGCCACGGTGAAGCTTACGGATCCAGAGACCGGAATCGCCCGGAATGACACCACGACGCAAACCGGGGAGTTCTCGTTTCCGCTGGTGGTCCAAGGCAGCTACTCGCTGGAGGTCAGCGCTCCAGGGTTTCAAACCACAAGGCAGAACGGGATCACCCTGACTGCCGGAGACAACCTGAACATAGGGATCACTGTGACGATCGGGGCAACGGAGCAGATCGCAGTGAATGCGAGTGGGCCTCTACTTCAAACCCAGAACGCCACCATCAGCACCGACATTTCTTCCAAGCAGATTGAGGAGCTTCCACTCAATCTTCGTAACGTGCTCTCGTTCGCAACGCTCGACTCCGCAGTGAACGTACAGGGCGACCGGCAATTGCTTGGTGCAGGTGGAAGCGAAGACACTGCCGACCAGGATTATTCATTTCTGAATTTTGGAGGCGGCTACTTTGGGAACAATCTTTTCCTCCTTGAGGGCGGTTACGATGTGGCTCAAGGTTGGGGAGGAGTGCTGTATGTTCCGGCGCCGGAGGATACGGACCAGGTCAAGGTAACGAGCTACTCTTTCTCTGCGGAATACGGCTTCAGTACCGGGAATGTGATCAGCATGACCACCAAGGCGGGCACCCGCGATTACCACTTTGTCGCTGACGAATACATCCGAAATCCGAAGCTGGACGCCAACCTCTATTTCAACAATCTGAACGGTGTGCCGAAGCCAAACGATCATCGGAATCAGTTTGGAATCGCCGGTGGCGGTCCTCTGTATATTCCGGGAATCTATAAGCAGAGGGACAAGACTTTCTTCTTTGCGCACTACGAGGGATTGCGGCTCCAGGGCGGCCTCACATATAGTGCACAGGTGCCCACCTCGGCTCAGTTAGGTGGAGATTTTTCTGCGCAGCTGACGACCACTCTGTTGGGGACCGATTGTCTCGGCAGGCCCATCTATCAGGGACAGATCTACAATCCTTACTCCCTATCAACCTGTCCCGGTGGCGGGGTAGTTCGCAATCCCTACCCAGGGAACGTCATTCCGTCGTCAGGCGTGGGAGGAATCGATCCTCTTGCGAATAAGTTCGCAACTGGAAACTACTGGCCCGCTCCCCAAAACCCGGGTGGCGGATTCAACTTCAACACAACAGTCACTGCGCCCACGACCTCCAATGAGTGGGGATTCCGGATCGATCACAATATCAACGCAAACAATCGAATCTACGGCCAATACTCGAACAAGCACGAAGGGAAGGTTCAGACAGGAGCATTCTACGGGGCCGACAACGTTGCGGGGCCATACGTATTTGATCCGAATAATCGCTTGTTCGGTGTTCTGGGATATTCTCACGTGTTCTCGCCGACCTTCATCCTGAGCGGGAGCCTGTTCTTCATTCGCAATCCGGGCGGAAACAACGTCCAGGGCTATCCGTTCAAGCCCTCTTCGCTCGGCCTGCCCGGGATCCTGGATTCCTGGACACCGCAATTTCCGCAGGTTGGGTTTGGAAATACCTTTAGCGGAAGCGGCTTCTATGCTCCCCTGGGAGCAACGCAGGGCTCAGGTGAAGCGAGCTTTCCGCAGAACAATGGGAGTCTGACTCTTGATGTGAACAAATCCCTCAAGGCGCAATCTATTTCGATTGGGTACATGGGCGTCTGGCAGACCGACGACGGCGGCAGGCTTATCCCCACAGTTTTCAATTTCAGCAACCAGATGACTGCTGGTCCTGATCCATCGAATTTCAAGGGCGAAAGCGCGGGTGATGCTCTTGCTTCCTTCATGGTGGGCGCGGGGAACCCCGGCGCAGGTGCCGCCGGATCGACTGGGTTCAATGCATTTCCCGCGCCGACTTACTACCTGCATGGGATGTACATTCAAGACGATTGGAAGGCGACCCGCCGGCTGACTTTGAATCTGGGCTTCCGCTACGATCTGCAGATGCCGCCGACAGCCCGCCACAACCAGCAGGCGTATTTTGATCTTCACGCGCTGAACCCAATCAGCTTGACGACCGGCATTCCGGTTTATGGCCAAATCGTCTACAACACTCCGGGAGATCGCGGACTATATAGAAAGAACCTGAAAGACTTCGCGCCCCGCCTCGGGTTTGCATACTCTGTATCTCCGAAGCTGGTTGCCAGAGGTGGATACGGCATCTATTACGCCAGAAACTTCTACGGCGGAAATGGTCCTAACCCGGGATACTCGACTTCCTCGGCCTGGACTTCATCGGCTGATGGAGTTCATGTGATAACGCCTCTTGCGCAGGCGTTCCAGTCTGGTCTTGTGCCGGTCACCGGAAATAAACTCGCAGGCCTTACCCAAGTTGGGCAGAGTCCGAGCGTGGTTAATCCATATAGACCTGATCCTCTAACGCAGCAGTTCAGCTTCGGACTGCAATATGCCTTTGCTCCCAATGACGTGCTCGACGTCAATTATGTTGGAAGCCGCGGAAGGCGGATTACGCTGGGCGGCATGAACTACGGCCAGTTGGACCCGAAGTATCTCACCATGGGCTCAGCTCTGAACGAGGTCCTTCCAGTCAATCCGTATGCGGATGCATTGAGCAAGCTTGGGCTTCCCGCCCCGAGCTGTCCCTACACTGTGGCTCAATCGCTTATGCCGTACCCAGAATTTTGCGGAGCCGTCTCGGCCCAGAATGAACCGGTCGGGATCAATAACTATAACGCGCTGCAGACAAGCTTCAAACATCGATTTGGCGCGGGTCTTGTCTTTACAGCCTCATACACATTTTCGAAGTTTATGTCGGATGTAGGCGGCCCGGAAGAGTGGGGGTCCATCAACGGCGACCAGGGAGGCTCGGGTATCCGCAATTTCTATGACCTCAAGGCCGATTGGTCCGTTGATGGCGCGGATATTCCGCACTCCCTTGTCCTGAATTATGTGTACGACCTGCCTGTTGGACGAGGAAAGAAAGTCGGCGGCGGGATGAACCGAGCTGAGGATGCAGTGGTGGGCGGCTGGCAATTGTCGGGAATCACTACGGCGCAGAGCGGCTTCCCGATGTCGATAGGCGCCGGCGGAAACGCGGCTACTGTGTTTGGCGGGAATCAACACGCGAATCTAAGTGGCGAGCCGTTCAAAACCGGCCACTGCGGGGGCACGAACGGAGTCCCCGAGATTCCGGTAGGAACAAAGTACTGCTTCTTCAACCCGGCTGCGTTTTCGGCGCCCGATGCTTTCACCTTCGGCGATGCTCCCCGTTACTTCTCCAAACTGAGGGCACCCGGATATGTGAACCAGGATTTCACCTTGGGTAAATGGTTCAGCTTCACGGAAAAACTACGAATGCAATTCGGGCTACAGGTGTTCAATGCTTTCAACCATGCCAACTTCGGCATACCAAACGCCGGTGTCGGGAGTCCCACCATGGGGTTAAGCTCAAGCACCCAAGGGGCTAGACAAATGCAGGGTGTACTGAAGCTGACTTATTAGAATAGCCAACTATGCGGTGGAACATACTCGCAATCTGCCTGGCGGCCGTATTCACGAACTTGATGGTGAATGCGGCCGTCGTGGGACAGAGGTCGGGACGGTCCGTTGAGAGTCTGGTGACGGAAGCTCGAGCAGCTCAGTCGAAGGGCGATTTCAATTCCGCTGCCGATCTCTATCGAAAAGCAGTTGGGATTGATCCGTCTGTTGCAGAACTCTGGGCCAATCTCGGGCTCATGTACCACGAACTGAAGAATCCGCCGCAGGCTATTGAAAGCCTTTCGAGAGCAGCGCGTTTGAAGCCATCCCTTTACGTCCCTCAGCTGTTTCTTGGAATCGAATACCTCGAACTCAAGCAAGCGGCTCAAGCGCTGCCACACCTCGATCGCGCCACAAAGATGGATCCCTCGGATCCACAGGCCCTGCTCGCTTTGGGAAAAGCGCTGGAGATGCTGGATCGCCCGGATCGCGCCGCCGATGCTTATGAGAAAGCGACTCAATTAACTCCGCGAGATGGGAACGCCTGGCTGAAACTTGGGACCGCCTACCTGCAGCGGGTGGAGAGAGATGCTCGCGCAATGACATCAACCTACAGAGATTCTCCCTACTATCATCTACGGGCGGCAGAGACGCTTGCGGAGCAGGGCAAACTAGCTCAGGCGGAGAAAGCCTATGAGGCGACTCTGACGTCGCGATCACCTCCACCCTGCGCTCACGCCGAATTTGGAATTACATTGCTTCAGGAAAATCGAGTGGCCGAAGCGCGCAGGCAATTCGACTTTGAAGCAAACGGCCCACAGCATTGCGAATTGGCTTTGCTGGGCAATGCAGTAGCGGACCTCATCGATGGACATACTGAGGTCGCGCTCAAAGAGGTCCTATCAGTTGCGACGAATGATCCTGCTTTTGTCAGGTCGAATCTCTATCTCTTCCGCAATGCAATGTCGCGCGGTCGTGGTCAGGAACTCTTGAATCTTGCGCGTGCACAAGGTGACTCTGACCATTCATCGCCTGAACTTGCCTCGCTCATCGAGCAGGAAATTCTTTCCGATGAAACATTCGGCGCTCCGGGCTTTGTGACAGCAGCGCCGCAGACGGGATTCCTGAGGACCGGATCGAATCGAACGGGCAAGCCGTCCGCCTGTGATCAAGTTCTGAAGGAAGAGATTCAGTCGCTGGCCGCCTCTCAACAGCAGCTCTTCGCATCCTGCTCCTTTTACACGGGAGACTATCGAAATACATCCAGGTCTGCTGAACTCCTGAAAGCGAGCCCGGCGACCAAAGTCCAAGGACTTTATTGGGGGAGTAAGGCCGATCAGAAGTTGGCGGTAGCGGCACTGAGCCGCGCAGGAGAACTTGATCCGGACTCGTCTCGCATGCATGTTTTGATTGGCGACGTTTTGCGCCAGAGACGACTTTGGAGTGAAGCCGAAGCGGAATACAGAAAAGCAGCTGCAATCGACCCGAAGAGCCGGTCTGCCCGCCTTAGTCTGGCGATCGTCTTATTCACCGAACTGAAGCTGGATGAGTCTTTTCAAATCGATCAGTCTCTTCTGGCCGAGGCAGCGGAGGATCCTGAAGCGAATCTTCTGGCTGGAGAGATTCTTGTCCAGCAAAACGAGCTGGGAAAAGCCGAGCCGTATTTGTTGAAGTGCCGGAATCTCGCGGGGGACCTCGCGCCTCGTCTACACGTTCTGCTCGGGAAGGTTTACGCGGAAACCCGAAGAGTCGCCGGTGCGATTGATGAGTACAAACAGGGGCTTGCCGGTGACGAGAACGGCAGCGCTCACTATCAGCTAGGTCGACTGTATCTGAAAGCCGGCAACAAAGCGGCTGCTGAAGAGGCATTCACCGAATCGAAGCGTCTCGTGAAGGAATGGAATAGCCGTGCCTTGGCGGGGGCAGAGCAGACGGACACGGACGCGAGCCCTAACTAGTCAAAAAGGGGAAGATCCAAGTATGAATCGAAGATCATTTTTCGCGGGCGGGTTCTCGGCGCTCGCTCTAGCTGCGATGGCAAATGCATTGGAGCAGTCGCAGCTTTTTGAGGGTGAGGTTCCCAAGGGACCTTTCCTGCCTTTCTGGGAATCACTGAAGTCCTATCGATCTCCGGACTGGTTCCGGGATGCGAAATTCGGGATATGGGCGCACTGGAGTCCGCAATGTGTACCCGAGCAAGGTGATTGGTATGCCCGGAACATGTATATCGAGGGCATGCCCCAGTATGAGTATCACGTCAAGCGATACGGGCACCCCTCGAAGTTCGGCTACAAGGATATTTGTCACCTATGGAAAGCGGAGCGGTGGGACCCCGATTCGCTGATGAAGCTCTACAAGAAGGCGGGTGCTGAGTACTTTGTTTCCCTGGCCACCCATCATGACAACTTCGACTGCTGGCACTCAAAGCATCAGCCATGGAACTGCGTGAACGTGGGTCCGAAGCGCGACATCGTCGGCGGTTGGGCGAAGGTCGCTCGAGAGAACGGATTGCGATTTGGAGTGAGCTACCATGGGACTCCGCATCGAGTGTGGGATGAGTTTCTTCCTGTTCGGTACAAGAGCGATAGAACTGGCCCACTCGCTGGCGTACCTTACGACGGAATCGAGACGATCACTGATGGAAAAGGGAAGTGGTGGGACGGCATGGATCCGCAGATGATCAATGGCAAGCCTCACCAGAAGAGCAGCCCTTGCCCAGAGTTTGTGCAGCAGTTCATGCTGCGCGTGCAGGATGTAATCGATCGCTATAATCCGGACATTTTGTGCTTTGATGACAATGCGCAATTTGATTTCGATAAGGGGGGAAAATTCGCGCCGGATTTGGGGGTATGGTTAGGGATTCCTGATCTCGCTCCTCAAATCATGGCTTACTACTACAACAAGAACATGCAGGCACACGGCGGCCATCTGGAGGGAGTGCTTAATCTCAAGGTGGTTCCAGAGCCGGTATGGGGTACTCTCACGCGGGACTTCGAGATGTCTCTTGCTGACGAACTACAAAAGGAGCCGTGGCAGACAGAGGCGTGTATCGGAGGCTGGCATTACGATCGTTCGGTTTTTGAGAATCATAGATACAAGAAGGCTTCGTTCATCGTTCCGTTCCTTGTCGATATCGTCAGCAAAAACGGCAATCTACTGCTCAGCATTCCTCTGCCCGGGCATGGAGAACCAGACAGCGATGAAATCGCATTCCTCTCAGAAGTCGCTGACTGGCAGCAAGTAAATTCCGAAGCCATCAAAGGCACTCGGCCATGGACGATCTATGGCGAGGGTCCATCAACAGAAGTTCGAGATGTCCCCTCGTATCAACTTTCGAGGATAAAGTTCGACCACACGGACATACGTTTCACCACAAAGGGGGAGACGCTCTATGCCATTGCTTTGGGGTGGCCACCTAATGGGAAGCTGCTCATCAAATCATTGGCTGTGAACTCCTCAAACTACCCTCATCAGATTAAGAAGATAGAGTTGCTCGGCTCGAAATCCGATCTCAAATGGAATCGAAGCGGACGGGGATTGGAGATCCAGGTCCCCAGTGAGCCCCCCTGTAAACACGCCTTCTCGTTTCGGATTCTAAGCAGCTGAGCAACGCAGAAATCTGAGAGAACCTCCCCCGAAGAACGATGCCATTCTCAGAAAGTGGTCGATGGAGTAGTAAGCTGCGTGCCTGTGACTGCTCCACGCAACCACGTGGTCGATCCCTGACAAGTCAGCGTGATTCTAAGGGAACTTATCTCCGGCTGAGGTCTGCTGCCTGTTGTGCAACGAGCAAAAGACCGTGGCTACGAGCCTCGGTCTCGAGAGAGGCGAGCTCCGAATCCGCCTTGGCTGCATCACCTTTCCTTCGTTCGAGCTCAGCTGCAATGAGCTTTGCCTTGAGCTGAGTCGGGAGGAAGCCATGGGCCTTGGCGACCTCAAGGGCGTTTTGCAGTGCAAGCCGAGCTTCAGCTGCCTTCCCGTCAAACCCATCCACGCGCGCGGCCTCGATCTGGAAATTGCAGCGTACGTAGGGATTGGTGGTACGTTTCGCAATCGCTCTGACCGAGTCTATAGCCTTCAACGCTTCTGCTGTCTTGCCTTGATCGACGAGCGCATGCGCCAGGTCACCGACAGTGGCGATTTCCTGGTCCTGAGAGTCGACCTTGTGGAACTGCTCGCGAGCTTTGACAAGCAGTTTCTCGGCCATGTCGGACTTCCGTTGCGCGATATGCAGCGTGGCCAGCGAAGCGCGAGACTCGTTCAGCCCCAGTTGATCGCCCAACGCCTCTCGTATTGAGATGGCTTCTTCAAATTGAGAGCGGGCTTCAGTGAAGCTTGCCTGGGCGAGCCGGACCTCGCCGAGACTGTTCACGGCTTCGGACAGGAGCGCGCGATCGCCCATCGCCCGGACGAGCGGAGTCGCATACTGCAGATTCTTGAGTGCGCTCGCGAGGTCTCCTTGCTGAAAATAGATATGGGCAATATTGATGGCAGCACCGGCGTCGCCACCTTTGTCTCCGAGCTGCCTGGCGATTGTCTGCGCCTGTGTATACATGGATCGAGCGGGTTCCAGATCCCCTTGCGCCCATAGAATGTTGGCAATGTTGTTCAGTGCGATGGATTCGGCGAGCTTGTTGCCGATTTCGCGCATGATGGAAAGAGTCTTTTGATACCGCTCGAGAGCTTCGCGGTGGCGACCCTGCCGCTCGAGGACGCTGGCAATCTGGTTGATAGCAGCGCCCTCGCTGTACCGATTGCCAACTTCACGGGCCATTTTGAGCGACTTTTGATAGTGATCGAGAGCGGCCGGCAAGTCACCTTGCATCAATCGAATCGTGCCGAGATTTCGCAGCATGTTCGACTCGCCATTCCTATCGCCGACCTTGGAATAGGAAACGAGAGCATCATTCGTCAACCTGAGAGCGTCGTCCATCTCTCCAAGATTCAAAGCAGCCCATGCCTGGGCATATTGTGCCCGTGCGGCGAGAAGACGTGCGCCACGACTCTGCGCTTGCTGCACAGCGCGCGCAGCGACCTCTTTTTCCTGTTTGAAGTCATCAGAGCTTTCGAGCGCGGATGCCGCGGCAAGATCGATGCGTGGGTCGCCGCTGGCTGGAAGGGGCAAGTTCCGCATATTGGCAACGGTCTCAAGCGCATCTTTGGGTGTTCCTGCGGACGTTTGCACGGCGGCGAGACGTAGCGCATATTCGAGATTGTCTGGATACATGCGAACGAGAGTTCGGTAGGTGTCAGTCGCCTTGTCCCACTCGTGATTTGATTCGTGAAATCTGCCTTCGACCCACAACTGCTCACTCTGCGGAAGTTGACTTGCGAGTGAGCCCGCTTGCCGCGCCTCAGATTTGGATTTCTCATCAAAGCCCAATTGGCCCCACGCCTCGGCCAGCGCAGCGTGGATCAGCGGATGATTCGGCTCTACTGCTGCCGCTTTCACAAGATTGTCGCGGGCGCCTCCCGGATCCCACTGGCGCAACTTTGACAGTCCTTCGGAATAGAGTCGGGCCGCAATCGGATTCTGGGGAATGGTGGCTGCGATTTTCGTAACTTCAGTGCCTTCGATGTCGCCGATCCCAAGTTTAGTGCGAAGGTCGCTGCCGATCTGCGAGAGCAATGTAAGAAGCTTTGATTCAGTTCCGGTTTCAGGGATGGAGGCAATCATCTCTCCTGTTCGCGCATCTTGCAGACGCGCATCAACTCGAAGCTGAGCGTTCGCATCTTCTCCCGCGTGAAGGTAAGAGCCGGTAACCACATAGTCGACGTTAAGGTTCTTGCGGAGCCGCCCCAGCGTTTGCGTCGAGAATGCACGTGCCTCGCGGAGATCCAGATCCCTTCGAGCCCGAGCGACATCTTCGCCCGATACAACACGGAAACGACCTCCGGCAGCGAGTTCAGACGACAACACCTCAGAAAACGCGGTCGAGAGCCATGCATGCTCTGGACGGCCGGTAAGGTTTTCGAAACCAAGGACCGCGATGGATGGCCGCACAACGTCTTGAGACTTGTGAACGGCAGGCGTTTTTGAAAACGGAAGGATCTTTGCCTTTCGCGCATAGATGCCGGCCAGAGCAAGAACGACCAAGGCGAGCACTGGGACAGCGATGCGCCATGGCAGCCTCGAAACCGGCCTCGGAACGGCGCGCTCGACATTCGCAATGGAGGGTCCGGAGGGCTGTCGCTCGAGCTCGCGGAAGTCTGCCAACATCGCAGAGGCGTCCTGGTAGCGAGCTTCGCGATTCTTTTGTAGGGCCTTATTGATGATTCTTACGAGTTTCTCCGGCAAGGCGGGATTGAGTGTCGATAGCGGCACGGGATCGCGGTTGAGGATGGAATCCAAAACCAAGACTGGTGTCTTGCCCGGAAAAGCCTGCTCACCCGTGGCCATCTCGTAGAGCACGGCGCCGAGAGAGAACAGGTCTGATCGACAATCCAGATCTTCCGAGCGAATCTGCTCAGGAGACATGTAGGAGAGTGTGCCAATGATCAGACCCGCCGTCGTGAGGTCGCCGGTATTCTCCGTTTTGCCGGCGCCGACTGGCGACCACTGGGGGGCCGTGACCTGCGAGGTCTGCTTTGCCAGTCCGAAGTCGAGGATCTTAACCTGATTTCTCTCAGTGAGAAATATGTTGGCTGGTTTTAGATCGCGGTGAATAATTCCGTGGCTGTGCGCCGCCTCAAGGGCTGACAAGATCGGGATCGCGATTTCCACCAGCCGTTCGATAGGGAGGGGCTTGTACCGGATGACGTCGCTGAGGGTTTGTCCTTTTAGGAATTCCAGTGCTATGTAAGGATGACCCTCGAAATCTCCCACGCCGTAAACGGTGCAGATATTCGGGTGGTTCAACGTGGAGGCGGATCGAGCTTCACGTTCGAATCGTTCACGTGCGCGCGGGTCACGCTGCAGATTTTCACTCAGGAACTTGAGAGCCGCTTGCCGGCCAAGGCGAGTGTCGACTGCTCGATAGACGACACCCATGCCCCCGGAGCCAATGCGCTCGACGATACGGTAAGATCCAACCTGCTTCGCAATCAGCGAGTCCTGTTCAGCGGACGCGGCGCTACCCGGAGGAAGTTCGGCTTGCGAGTGGCTGAATTCGCGGGTGACCTCGATGGACCGTAAAAAAGATTCAACGTCGTTCCGTAGATCAGGATCACCTTCGCAGGCGGAATCAAGAAAGCGAGGACGCTCTTCGGGACGAAGACCTGACGCACTATCTGCAATCTGGCAGATCTGCTGCCACCGCTCAGACATTAACGAATCGCCTCGGGTCGAGTTTGTCCGTAGCTGAGAGGCGCGCCCGCGGCGACCTCCTTCTCATGAGCCATTCTTGCGTGGCTCATTCCAGCATGAGACGTGAGCTGAGTATCGGCGATTTCGTGATCGCGCAGAAATCGGCCACTAATTGTGGTCAAAATCAAGTTTGAAAGCCTTGGCTGAATGGAGTCGTCCGGAGAGTAGGACGGGCGCAACCGGGCGTCATGGCGATGTCTTACAGCGCTACCTTCTGTGCCGGAGCCACTCATAATCCCGGAGGACGCAAGTTTACCACAACCCCAAAACCGGCCCGCGCCTGAAGTCGACAGCCACAGAACTGTTTCTTATGCGTACGTAGGCAACACAGTGTTACCTCGACACAGCTTGCCACATATGTGGGCGGCCTCGTCATTCGGGCGAGTTCAAAGCAATCCGCGCTGTGATAGCATTCCCACCAGCATTCCCCAGAAATAGCTCCTGATGTCATCCAAAATAGGGGAGGATCAAAGCCTTGGCTCTGACCATCGCCGGTCTTTCAAAGACATATCCGAACGGGGTAAAAGCGCTCCAGGACATCTCGCTCAGCATTGGCAACCACATGTTCGGGCTCCTGGGGCCGAACGGCGCCGGCAAGAGTACATTGATGCGAACGATTGCGACGCTGCAAGCCCCGGACGCCGGAAAAATCGATCTTGACGGGCTCGATGTGTTGGAGAACAAGAGGGAAGTCCGCAGAATTCTCGGATACCTGCCGCAGGAGTTTGGCGTCTATCCGAAGGTCTCCGCCCTCGACATGCTTCATCATCTTGCCGTCATGAAGGGCATCACCAGCAAGAAGGAACGCAGCGAGATCGTCGACGCTCTTCTGCAGCAGACGAACCTCTGGGACTCTCGGAAGAAGTCGCTCGGAACCTATTCGGGCGGAATGAAGCAGCGCTTTGGAATTGCACAGGCGTTGCTCGGCAATCCGAAGTTGATCATTGTGGATGAGCCGACGGCAGGGCTCGACCCGGCGGAGCGCAACCGCTTCCTAAATTTACTCAGCTCTATCGGACGAGAGGTCATCGTGATTCTTTCGACGCACATCGTGGATGACGTCCGCGAGTTGTGTCCACGCATGGCGATCATCGCAAAGGGCAGGGTTCTGCTCGAAGGTGCTCCATCCGAGGCTCTAACCGCGCTGGATGGGAAGATCTGGTCGAAGGTGGTGGCGAGCGATGAAGAACTGAAGACGCTCGAGTCGGAGATGCAGGTGATATCGACGCACCTCATCGCAGGCCAGCACGAGGTTCGCATCTATTCCGATTCAAATCCTGGTGACGGGTTCAAGCCCGTCGAGTCAGGACTTGAAGACGTGTACTTCCTGAGCCTGGCGCGAAGCGCAAAGAACTAGAACCGGGAGACGACAATGCGACTGTTCTGGGAGTTCTTCCGATTCGAAATCAGATTCCGTCTCAAGAGCATCTCCACTTACGTCTACTTCGCAATCTGGTTTTTCTTCAGCTTCTTCTGTATCGCGTCAGAGAATTTCGGCCCGATCGCTTCAGGCAACGGCAAGGTGCTGCTGAACGGACCCTTCGCGAATGTCTATAACGATACGTTCGCATGTTTCTTCGGGCTGATCGTGATTGCCGCGATCTTTGGGACCTCGATTCTTCGTGACTTCCAGCGCGATACAACCCAGATTCTCTTCACAAAGCCGATTACGAAGTTCGCATACCTTGGCGGCAGGTGGGCAGGTTCGTTTGTCACTACGGTCTGCGTCTTCTTCGGCCTTATCCTGGGCGAGATGGCAGGTACTCTTCGGCCCGCGGATCCGACGAGGCTTGCGCCCACTCATCTCTGGTGGTACTTCCAGCCGTTCCTCTCCATCGTCATTGTCCAGATCTTTCTGACGGGGACGTTGTTTTTTGCTGTTGCGGCCCTTACTCGTCGAATTTTCATCGTGTATCTGCAGGGCGCAGCGCTATTCATGATCTACCTGATGGGAATCGCCGCGTTCTCCACGACGCGAGCTGTCCATCTGTTCTGGCCGGGGGTCTTCGATCCGATCGGCGTGATTCTGAACGATTCCATCACGCGCTATTGGACCGTGGTCGATAAGAACGCGCAGCTCTATTCGTGGTCACTGCATTCGGCCGGCGGAGTGTTTCTCTATAACCGGCTGCTGTGGATCGCGGTGACTCTGCTTTGCCTTGGCCTGCTGTGGCGCTTTTTCCCAATGTCACTGGAGGCGCTTACCTCCCGGACCAGCCGGCGAAGAGCGCGCCAGGCCGAGGAGGAAGATGATGAGCCCCGGCCCGCTCGCAGCCGTGCTGTTGCTCCAATCCCGTCGGTGCATCAGGTGTTCGGTCCCTCAACATCGAGAGCGCAGTTCCTCAGCCTGACCCGATTGAGAGTCCAGAATGTTGTGCGTGACGTTCCATTCTGGGTGTTGTCTGTTCTGATGGCGAGCTTTGCTCTGGTCGACGGTCACTTTGCCGGACGTGTTGAAGGCATCAACGTCTGGCCCGTGACCTATCTGATGCTGCAAGCGGTAGAAGGCAATGCGATGCTCTTCTTCTTCATTGTGGCAACTTTCTATGCCGGGGAACTGATCTGGCGCGAGCGCGATACCCGCTTCGAAGGAATCCACGATGCGTTGCCGATGGGAGAACCAACAGACTGGCTTTCGAAGCTGACCGCTTTGTGCGCGGTTGAACTAGCGATGTTAACCGTGGCTGGCCTGTGCGGCATCGTGATGCAGACGGTGGCAGGCTACTTTCGCTATGAGCTGGTGCAGTACTTCAAAGAACTCTACCTGATCACCTTCTTCCAGGTGCTCATCTTCGTTCTCTTCGCGCTTTTCGTGCAGACGATCGTCAGCAACAAATTCATCGGACATGCGATCGTAGTAGGCGCATTTCTGATGCAGATCATCCTGTTCAACTACGGATGGGAGAACACACTTTACCTCTTTGGGGCCATTCCGCCGTACACCTACTCCGACATGAATGGCTACGGCCATTTCGTCAAGCCGCTCTTCTGGTCCATCACATACTGGGTGAGTGTTTCGGCACTTCTTGGCGTGCTGTCCATCGGACTCGCGCGGCGCGGAGCGGAAACGTCACTGAAAGCACGTCTTCATCAGCTTCGCCAAAATGCTCTCGACATTGCTCCGGCGGCCATTGTATTTCTGCTTCTCGCGATTGGCAGCGGAAGCTGGTTCTACTACAACACGCATGTGCTGAATGAGTACTTGAACAACAAGCAGCGGCGGCAAATACAGGCCGACTACGAGAGAAACTTCAAACGTTACGAGCATGTGCCCCAGCTGAAAGTGCTGGAGGCCGACTCGCACATCGACATCCTTCCTGACAGCCGTTCATTCACCGGAACCGGGCACTACCTGCTCGAAAACAAGACGACCGGTGCAATCAGCCAGATTCACATAACCAACCAGCAGCAGTCCGTGAGCGATGTTGCGTTCGATCGGCCATTTCATGTTCAATCGGCGAGTCCGCGGAATCTCTACGTGATCTATGCGCTCGAAAAGCCACTTGCCCCCGGTGAAAGCATGAATATGACTTTCAGGGTGAGCAAGTTCAGCCACGGGTTCAATGATGGACACGAGCGTGCTGAGCTGGCGTACAACGGCACCTTTGTTGATTCAGGGTTCTTTCCGACTATCGGTTACGACCCGAATATCGAGATCGTGGATCCGCGAAGGCGTCGCGAAGAACACCTCGGCGACCTGGAATTGTTGCCGGCAAGGGGAGATAAGGAGGCGAGTCTGGTTAATCTGTTCTCGCCCCAGGCTGACTGGATCCACTATCGAACCACGATCAGCACATCCGCCGATCAGATTGCGCTTTCGCCCGGCTATCTTGTGAAGGATTGGAAAGAGAACGGTCGTCACTACTTCACCTACGATATGGGCGATGTTGAGATGGCCGACTTTTTTGCCTATATCTCTGGAGCATATGAGGTGACACGCGACACTTATCGAGGCGCCGCCGGCCCGGTCGCCCTCGAGGTCTACCATCTGCCTGCGCACAAGTTCGATGTGCAGGACATGATGGATGCGTCAAAAGCGGGTCTCGCTTATTACGAGAAGGAGTTCAGCCCGTTTCAGTTCCGCCAGTTCCGGGTGATTGAGTTCCCCCGCTACCGAAGCTTCGCGCAGTCATTCCCAAACACGGTTCCTTATTCCGAAGGAATCGGCTTCATCGAGAGAATGCAGAAGCCAACGGACATAGACTTCACGTACTTTGTGACGGCACATGAACTGGCTCATCAATGGTGGGGACATCAGCTGATAGGCGGACGCGTCGCAGGATCCAACATGATGTCAGAGACGCTGGCCGAATACTCCGCACTGATGACGATGCGCCACAAGTACGGCGATGACAACATGCACAAATTCCTGAAATACGAGCTTGATCGCTACCTTCGCGGGCGAGGAACCGAGGCGCGCCGTGAGGAGCCGCTGGCGCAGGTGCAGCAGGAGGCGTACGTCTGGTACCAGAAGGGTGGACAGATCATGTACGCGCTTTCCGACTACATTGGAGAGGAGAAGCTCAACCAGGCGCTGAAGAGCTTCCTGATGCAGTATCGATATGCGAATGCCGGAACATCGCAATCGGCGCCATATCCCGATACCCGGCAGCTGGTGGCGGCATTGCGCGCGCAAACTCCAGAGAATCTGCACTACTTTATCGACGATTCGTTTGAGAATATCGTGCTCTACGATAACCGTGTGGAGTCAGCCAAGGTGACGCCCACGGCAGACCATAAGTACAAGGTCACGCTCGTGGTTGAGTCGCACAAGATGAAGTCTGACGGTAGCGGCAACGAAACGCCAATGACGGTGAATGATCTGATTGACATCGGGGTATTCACCGGCGCGAAAGAAGAAGAAAAGCCGCTTTACCTGCAGAAGCATTGGGTACACGACGGTAAGCAGACAATTGAAGTCGTGGTGGATAAGATGCCGTCCCGCGCCGGCATCGATCCGCAGAACAAACTGATCGACCGCAACGGGGACGACAATGAGATGGATGTCTCCAAGTAGAGAGTCACCATCGCGACTAGACGACATTCGAGTTCCCCCGAAGTGAATCACCAGCCATGTTGTCAGAGAGAATGGCCACGATTACGATCAACTTAGCGCGATCGTCGGCATAAATGCCGTGGACGCGGCCCTGCATCAAGCTCTGCCGCGTCCAGGGACTTTCAAAAGATAGGGTCCAGCTTAGCTAAGTGCGATTTTGAGCGCTGCTCCGTAGCTGTTCGCAATCGGCAAGCCATGAGGCATGTCGAAATGCAATGCATCTGCTTCCTGGGTCCACTTGACCGGCGCATCCGAACCAACCACAGTGACATTCTGAATCTTGCCCGGGTTGGTTTTGCTCGAAGATCCCATCGATTCGATCTTGGCGCGCCTCTCGGGCCATCCCATGAAGATTGCGTAGATCACATTGTTCGCTTTGTTGCGAGTGAATCGTATGTCATTGCTTCCCATCGTGCTGATGCTTGCGCCTTGAAATGGCCCACTCTTGACCGAATTCGGTCCCTCGCCGTAGACAGTCCATGGGCGAGTTTCAAAAATGGCTTCGCCGTTGATCTTCAGCCATGCTGCAATTTCATCGAGGACTGCCATCTCTTTGCTGTCGATGGTGCCATCCGGTCTGCCGGGGAAGTTGAGAATGAAAGTGCCGTTCTTGCTAACCGTATCGACCAGCCAATGTATCGCATCGCGCGGGGGCAGATAACTTCCGAAGGCTCCGGGGCCTTCAGACAGACTGCGCCGATAGTGCCATTCGCCAATGCAGGTCTCTGACTGCCATGCGTAGGGCATGATGCCGCTCGTCAAGCCGCGTTCGTAGTCGGCCACCACCGCTTTGGCCAGCTTGTCAGGAACGTTTTTGATGTTCAGCACGGCTTCCATTTTGCCGCGGGTCTTCAGGTTGTGGTTGTAGAAGTATGCGCCGACGTTCATGCCTCCCCAGCCCAGTGGAAGCAGCGCGTTGTCGAAGTAGAGCAAGTCGGGGTCGTGCTGATCGATCAGGTCGCGCGTACGGTCATAGAAGTTCTTCACGTACGAGGCATCCGGCAGCGCATCTTTGGGGTGCTTGGGACCGTAGAGCATCTGTGGATCGAGCCCATCCCACCATTGGCCTTTGCCTTCGGCTCTGGTCATTCGACCGTCGTAGGAAACTCCTGCTTCCGGTCCAGCTTTGTCGGCTCCATGCGAGGTTTGGAACCACCACCAGTTTCGTGCCTGATGGACCGTCACGCCAAAGCGGAGTCCGTGTTTGCGCGCGGCAGCAGCCCATTCTCCCACGACGTTGCGGTGTGGTCCATGGTTCACCGCATTCCAGGGCTGATGCTTCGATCCCCAGCAATCAAAGCCATCGTGGTGATTGGCCAGTGCGATAAACAGGCGCGCTCCGGCGTTCTTATATCGCTCGATCAGGGCCTCTGGTTCCCAGTTGAGGAGCGTCCACTGTGCGCACAGGTCCTTGTATCCGAACCTGGATAGATTGCCGTAGTGCGACTTCTGGTAAGCATAGTCGGGAGAACCCTCCTCATACATGTTGCGCGCGTACCAGTCGCCGAATTCGGGAACGCACTGTGGACTCCAATGCGCCCAGATGCCGAACTTGGCGTCGCGATACCACTCGGGCGCGTCATAGTTTGACAACGAATCCCAGGTCGCCTGATAGGGTCCTTCGCCATTGAGTCCATTGATGGGCGCCTGCATGGGAACACCATCCCAGGAACCACTTGGCAATTCAGGCGCTTCGCCCCATGCCGTGGGCGACCAGTCGGAGTTGTTGAGCTTCTTCTCCACAATCTTCCCGTCAACCAGCGCGTAGAAAACACGCTGACTCTCGGGCGTCGCGCAAAACTCTTCGTAGGTCTGATGGAGATGGTTAAAGCCGGAGGTCGCGCCTGCGGCTTGTTGACCTTTCGCCGAAATGGCCGTGCTTGCGGCTGCGGCGGTGATCAGCTTACAGAACTCTCTTCTTTGCATCTCCGTTCATCCTCTCTCGTAATCTCCGGATACTTCAGCCACGTAGTCAGATATCAGCGGAACCGAACGTCCGCGATCGCGGGCATTTGTCCACCGATGCCAATGTCCTGAAAAGAATGCGCGATGGTCGAAAGTTGCGATTGATGGCTCGCTGCTCTAAGAGGTTTCGCTTGACTTGCGAATGGGAAGTAAACGATAACTGAAACGATGAAATTTCACCAGATACAATTCCGGTTGTCAAGGTGAGGGATGGAAATCGTTTGTTCATGTGGCTCTGAACACGATACCGTCAAACAGCAATGCGGCTCTCCCAGCACTCTGCGATTGAAGGAACAAGCCCGGTGCAAACTACAGATTCGGCATGGAGTGACCTGTGACAGTTCGCCTGAAAGATATTGCTAACGAGCTCGGTTTATCGGTGGTAACGGTTTCGAAGGTGTTGCGAGATCACCCGGATATCGGAGCTGACACGCGAAAGCGCGTCCTGAACCGGATGCGGGAACTCAACTACCAGCCCAACCTGGCGGCCCGCTCGCTGGTGACCGGACGAACCTGGACTCTAGGCCTGGTCGTTCCGGCCCTGCTGCACCCCTTCTTTGCGGATATTGCACAAGCCATCTCATCCGAGACGAGCAGTCGCGGCTACAGCCTGTTCATTTCTTCCTCCGACGATGATCCTGAACTTGAGGTGAGGGAGATCAAGCAGCTTCTTGCCCGACGAGTCGATGTCATCATCGTGGCGTCAGCCCAGTGGTCAATTGACTGCTTTCGATTGATCGAAGAACACAAGACTCCCTACATTCTGATCGATCGAAAATTTCAGGGACTCGAGGCCAATTTCGTGGGTGTCGATGACGAAGCTGTAGGTGTGCTGGCCACTTCACACCTCATCGAGGAGGGATGCCGGCGCATAGCTCATATCCGTGGACCCGAAGTGAGTACTGCCATTGGCCGGCTGGAAGGATACAAACGGGCACTGGCGGTGTACAACATGACACCCCTGCCGGGACACATAGTTTCCCTGGGAACGTCAGGCGATCATCGCGGAGAGAAGGGCGGATATCAAGCTGCGAAGCGGTTGCTCGCTGCAGACCCTCGTCCGGATGGAATCTTCTGCTTCAACGATCCTTCAGCGCTGGGAGCAATGCGAGCCATCCTGGAAGCGGGTGTCCGCATTCCCGAAGATATAGCTGTTGTGGGCTGCGGGAATCTCTCCTATTCGGATTTCCTTCGCGTTCCACTTTCTTCGGTCGACCAGGGCAGCGAGAGCATCGGGAAATATACTGCTGAACTGGCGCTAAAAATTGCCCGCAAGAAAGTCCCGGTCAGGCCCAGAACCGAACTGATCCCCCCTCGGCTCGTGGTTCGCTCTTCAAGCCTCCGGCATGCGCACGCTTAAAAAGCGCGCTCCTCGAAGTAATCGAATCAACTGCATTGTTCATGTGATCGGTGAATTCAGTGCGCGGTGATGCAGGGCTTGCCCTGGCACATTGCGCTGGTAGCTCCCTTGCCTTCGGTGATGTCGTAGATGCGATCAACAAAGGGGAGCTTTATCTTTTCGACGCCGCCGCTTGGCCAGTGAATCTCCAACTGCTCAACTTTGTCTGCGTCGCCCAACCCGAAGTGGACGCGCATATCATTCGACGAGATGTAGCTCCCTCCGCTCAGGACGTCTCCCCGCTGCCGGATTCCGTTTGCCGTTAAGTAAACTGCTGCACCCACCGCATCACGAGGACTCTTCGGGCCCCCGGTGAGTTTCATTTCGACCCAATGATGATGGTTGGGATACACGTTGCGAAGCAGAACTGGGATCCCATCCATGCTGTTAATCACAACGTCGATCTTGCCATCGTTGAACAGGTCTCCAAAGGCAGCGCCACGGCCGACGGTGACAACCGCTAATCCTGTTCCCTCTACGGCAGGCACAAGCTCGAATCTGCCGTTGCCCAGGTTGTGATAGAGCAAAGGCCGCTGGGCATAGCTCTGGCCCCATTCCTGATGCTGATCGACTTGCGGATAGACGTGGCCATTGACGATGAACAGATCTTTCCAGCCGTCATTGTCGTAGTCGAGGAACCCGTCGCCAAACTTCACAAACGGAATCGCAGTGCCGGCAATCCCCGCCTGGTAACTGACATCTGTGAATGCTCCCTTGCCGTTGTTCTGAAACAGGATGGGGAAGTCGTCGGAGAACGTCGTGCTTACAACCGAGAGTCGTCCATTATTCTCATAATCTCCCACAGCAAGTCCCATATTGGCCGCTTCGCGTCCGTCACCGTTGAGAGCGAATCCGCTTTCGTAACTCTCGTCCTTGAATGTGCCGTTTCCCTGGTTAACGTACAAATAGTTCGGAGTGGAGTCGTTGGCCACCAGGAGGTCTGGCTTGCCGTCGTTGTTTATGTCGGCAAATAAGGCATCTAATCCGTAGTAGCCGTTGGGCCCATCGACTCCCAGCTTTTTGCTGACGTCGGTGAATGTACCGTCGCCGTTGTTGTGAAATAAGTGGTCGTGCCCGCCGTTCAATCCACGCGGTCCGCACATCACCTTCACGTTTCGATACTGGCAAAAGTTGTAATCGGCGGTCTTGGATCCCGAGAGCATGGTGCTCTTCAAATCGATATCAAGATAGCCCGCCACGAACAAGTCGAGCTTGCCATCACCGTCGTAATCTCCGAAGGTGGCACCGGTGTGATCGATCGTCTTGCCGGTGGAGCCTTCCTCAAGAGCCACGCCGGCCTGCACCGCAAGGTCAGTGAACGTGCCATTGTGATTGTTGTGGTAAAGCCGGCTGGCTCCGACGTTATTTACAAAGAGATCTGGCCAACCGTCATTGTCGTAGTCGCCGACGACGCAACCCGTTCCCCATCGATCGTTCTCTACACCGGCAGACCCAGTCACGTCTGTGAAAGTGCCATCGCGATTGTTATGGAACAAGGCGGCATGAGAAGAGGACGCCTTTCCTGCCATGGCGTCGAGCGTCGATCCGTTCACCAGGTAGATATCGAGCCAGCCATCGTTGTCGTAATCAAGAAGACAAACACCAGATCCCTTGGCTTCGATGATCACTCGCTTTTCCGTTGTACCGGTGACATTTCGCCATTTGGAGAGCCCGGCCTGCTGCGCTATATCGTTGAACACGATCGGCCCGGTCTTCACGAAGCCGCCGGCCGTGATAGGACGATGCTGCGCATCGAACACCGCGGCCTGAGGACCAGCATTGGTCATTTCTCCGCCCGACTTTTGCGCCTGCTGGCTTGCGGCCGGCGGCACCGTCAGTGCGGCAAAGAGCGATGTGCAAGCAACTAAGAATGTGCCAGCCGAGAGTTTCAAAGCATAAACGCGGATTACGGAATTCGAGTTCAGAAAGCGCAGCTGCTGGGATCGCAACGCCGTTACCTCTATCGGCCATGTTACAGCCCTGTCCAAAGTACTGACGCCCGGGCCGGTGACGCACGTGCTTCATGCTCAAACGATTTGCGGAATGCTGTGCAGGAACCCCGTTCAGGCTCAGCTTGAAACTCTCGCAGAATGAGAAGGCCGAGACCGATCGATGATTTGTTCGGCGATTCGTTCGGCGCTCATGTTTTGCATTCCGCAGCCCCGCCCAGACAAAGATTGAGAAACGCATCTAAACGCATTTGAACGAGGCATCTGCTTCGATGCTGTCCGTATCGATCCGTCACAACTTCTAAAAAGAACTTGACAGGGAATCAAACTCGAAGCTACGATTCGCCAGTTAACGATAACGTAAGCGGAGTCATGCGCAACAGGCGGGCCCAAAGAGCTTCGGATCGTTAATTGGACCCACAGAGTCTTCCCCATCTTCTCCAGGATTAACCCACCAGTGCTGCTGACAGTGTCGAACCAATTGCGAGGAGGTCAAATGAAAACGCTTACCCAAAAACGTCAAAATGAGCGTTGTCTGTTGTTATTGTTCGTGATGCTTCTAGGCGTTGCGGGCTTGGTAGCCCCGGTAGCCAGGGCTCAGCAGGCAACCGCAAACGTTACTGGTGTCGTTAAGGATCAGAGCGGCGCAGCGATAGCCAATGCGCAGGTCGACCTTACGAACGTGAGTACGGGAGTGGTTCGCAAAACAGCGACCAACGCAGATGGGGTTTATAACTTCCCGAGCGTGGTACCCGGCAGTTACAGCATGCAGGTGTCTGCAACTGGGTTCAGCGCGGTTTCGCAACCTCCGGTAACACTTCAGGTCGGCCAGACCGCGACCTTCGACTTCCACATGAATGTTGGAGGAACTACGAGCACCGTTACGGTGACTGCCGAGGCGCCCGCATTACAGACGGCAACCTCGGAACTCGGCACAGTCGTTTCGCCCGACCAAATGAACGACCTTCCTCTGAACGGTCGCAACTTCACGGAATTGCTTTTGATCACACCGGGAACGGTGAACCTCAACACCGATCAAAACAGCGGTGGTGGGGGAGGGTGGAACGGCGCGTCGGTGGGACAGTTCAGCTTCCCGGCAGTGAACGGCGCCCGCAACCGCAGCAACCTGTTCATACTGGATGGATCCAACGATCTGAATACCCTATCCGGCACCTATAACTATGCGCCGATCGTAGACGGGATTCAGGAGTTCAAGAGCCAGGGGCACAATGATCTTGCCGAGTATGGTGGAGCTGCCGGTGCAGCGGTCAGCGTGGTTACTAAATCCGGAACCAACCAGTATCACGGCGCCCTCTGGGAATACCTGAGGAACGAGGTGATGGATGCGACCGGCTACTTTGAAAAGACTCTGCCTCCGCTGCGGCAGAATCAGTACGGCGCGACGATCGGCGGTCCTCTCTCGATCCCGAAGCTATACAACGGCAAGAACCGCACGTTCTTCTTCGCTGCATGGGAGACATACAAGTATCGCTCCGCGGCAGAAACTGGAGCACTGGCAGCAACCGATGCGATGCGCTCCGGTGACTTCAGCGCTCTGGGTGTGACCCTGTACGACCCGGCAACCACGACGTATGACTCCGCGACCAATTCGTACTCGCGGCAGACTTTTACGGCTGAGTACAACGAAGGGCCGGGAAACACCGCGCTGTGCAACGGCCACATCAACTGCATCCCACAGTCCAGAATCGACCCGATCTCGGCGGCCTACCAGAAGCTGATTCCGTCTGGTGGTGACACCACGGTGAATGGATCGAACCTCTTTTACCCTGGAAGGTCCACTGCCGACCAATACTCTGGAACGCTCCGAGTGGATCAAAACTTCGGCAACAACAATCAGTTGATGTTCCGGTACAGCCAGTTCGATCTTTACAAAACAAATCCGTCAGGCACAATCGGCAACGCCTTCGTCAATGTTCCTGGGCACAACTACATTGGGCATTGGACTCACACCTTCAGCCCCAGCGCCTTCTCAGACGTGTACTTCAGCAGAAACTACGGGTACACCTACACAGGAACAACCCATACCGGCGAGGACGCGGCATTCATTGGACAGTTGAAGACGCTGGGGATGTCCCCATTCTTTACGGTTCTGAACAACACGGACTACGCGCCGCAATACACGGCGGATGGCTATGTCGGCTTGAGTGGTTCTCAGTTGCAGGCCTCAGGGCTGGCGGATGACTGGCAGTTCGGCGGTTCATTCACGAAAATTCTGGGCAGGCACACAATCAAGGCGGGCGCGGATTTTGAAACCAACAGCTTCACTTCTCCGATCGCATACTCCAATATTGGTTTCTCCGCAACGCAAACAGCGGGTGTGGGTGCACAGCAAGGTGTGGGTGGAAACAGCTGGGCATCCCTGCTGCTCGGTATTCCGTCTTCGGCCGGTTACCGGAACATACACGAAGTAGCCAGCGGCGGCTGGATCAACGGAATCTTCATCCAGGACCAGTTCAAGGCCACCAGTCGTCTCACGATCAATCTCGGCTTCCGCAACGATATGGTGTTGACGCCGATTTATGGGACTGGCAAAGGCGGGAACTACTACACAGGAGAGGCGAACCCGATCACAGGGCAGTACATTCTGAACGCGCTGCCGCCGGATTGTTCTGCGACGCAAGGCGCGCCTTGTATTCCCACCGGTACTTACACTGCATCGAGCACGCCTGCTCCGGGCGGGCTTCCCCCACACGCTATCGTGAGCCCGTCGCTTAGGGTGATCAAGAACTCGCTGTTCAATTGGGCTCCACGGGTTGGTCTGGCCTACCGCATCAACAACAAAACCGTCGTTCGTGCAGCTTATAGCCGCTTCTACGACGAATGGGCCGACATCACTCAGCTGTCGCAGAACTTCGGCGGCAACTGGCCGGCGGTAGCCACCATCCAGAACAACGGGTTGAATGCCAATATTCCGACCGTGAGTGCGGCGGATCCGCTGCAATTCGGCAGCGGTGGATCCATCGTTTATCCAATCAACGACTTCAGCCAGGTGAGCCAGTGGATGGTGGATCCGAACTTCCAGACTCCGGTCTTCGA
>Ga0068855_100001274_pt1 | contig 31259 bp, 27 predicted proteins | sample KBSCornC52_FD_66592 | JGI IMG/M metagenome (GOLD analysis project Ga0068855, IMG submission 66592) | Corn rhizosphere microbial communities from Kellogg Biological Station, Michigan, USA - KBS Corn C5-2 | ecosystem: Host-associated > Plants > Roots > Rhizosphere > Soil ...
AAAAAAAACAAAATTTTCATTATTTCTTTCTTTACTGAAAAAGATATTTAATTCCGGCAAAAAATAACTTGCCTCTATTCAAATAACAATTCTTCCGGTGAAGAAATAATTTTTAAACAATCCACCATATTTGAGTACAAAAAACCTTCCTCTTCTGTTTTGTATAAAAAGGAAATTAAATGATCATAGAACCCGGACGTATTCAATACAAAAATCTTTTTATTGTGAATATTTAATTGATTCCATGTAAGCATTTCAAAAAACTCATCCATTGTACCAAATCCGCCGGGGAGCACCAATGCAGCATCACATTTTTCATACATCATTCTTTTTCTGATGTGCATATCTTCCACTTCAAGCATTTCTGTAAGCCCGTGGTGCTGATGCTCCGGAACGGCTAAAAATCGTGGCATAATTCCTATTACTTTTCCACCTTTTTCTAAAACTGCATTCGCCACAGTTCCCATAATACCTTTGTTCCCACCTCCATAAATTAAAGTAACATTTTTTTCTGCAAGCAAATTCCCCACTTGTTTTGCATGCTCACAAAACAATGGATCATTGCCATTTTTTGAACCGCAAAAAACCGCTAAAGATTGAATTGACATATTTTTATTTATCTTGGAAAAATTTCAAAATTAAAACATACACTCCTTATTCATTTTTTAATCTTTCCAAAACGAAATTATGTCTCCTGTTGTATTGCTTTCTTTTATTATCGGCTATTTTTTAATGCTCATTTTAATCTCGTATTTTACTTCAAAAAAATCCACTTCCAACGCGACATTTTTTATTGCCAACCGTAACTCAAAATGGTATCTCGTTGCCTTTGGAATGATTGGCACTGCACTTAGTGGCGTTACATTTATTTCTGTTCCCGGCGAAGTGGGAAATCTTGCCGGCTCGCAGTTTCGCTACTTTCAGTTTGTACTTGGAAATGCCGTTGGTTATTTTATTGTCGCCGGAATCTTACTTCCATTATACTATAGAATGCATCTCATTTCTATTTATGAAGTGATAGAAAGAACGCTTGGAAAAGTAAGCCATAAAACCGCAGCAGCAATCTTTTTAATTTCACGCGTTATCGGATCGGCATTCAGATTATACCTGGTCGCTATTGTTTTGCAAAAATTTATTTTTGATGAAATGGGTGTTCCTTTCTGGCTCACGATAGTGATTTGTTTATTGCTCATTTGGGGATATACTTTCAGAGGAGGATTAAAAACAATCATCATTACCGATACACTTCAAACTGTTTTCCTTGTAGCGTCTGTGATTCTCTCTATTTATTTTATCTGCAGCAGCCTTGATATGAATATTTCACAAGCTTTTCATGCCATAAAGGACAGTAATTATTCTAAAATATTTTTTACTGATAATTTTGTTTCCAATAAATTCCATTTTTCCAAACAATTCCTTGGAGGAATATTTGTAACGATTGGCATGTTTGGCCTTGATCAGGATCTGATGCAAAAAAATCTAAGCTGCAAAAATTTAAAAGATGCGCAAAAAAATATGCTCAGTTTTACTTTTATTTTTGTGTTGATCAATTTGTTTTTTTTAAGCGTTGGCGCTTTGCTTTACATCTACGCCAACCGTGAAGGCATTCCAATTCCATTGGATTCTGTTACCCATCAGCCACGAACTGACTATTTGTTTCCCGACATTGCATTGAATTATTTTAAAGGTGTTCCGGCAGTCGTTTTTATGCTTGGTTTAACGGCTGCAACATTTGCAACCACTGATTCCGGACTCACTGCCTTGACTACATCTTTCTGTATTGATTTTTTAAATTTCGATAAAAAGGATTCATCAAAAGAAAAAAAGATGGAACGTACCAGAACATTTGTGCACGTTGCTTTTTCATTAATTATACTTTTCGTGGTCTTATTATTTAATGCCGTAAATGATGCCTCTGTCGTAACGGCAATTTTTAAAGTTGCGACATTTACTTATGGCCCACTCATTGGTTTGTTTGCATTTTCTTTATTTGCCAAAAAAAGACAGGTACTCGATTACGCGACACCAATCATTGTAATAATCGCGCCGCTGTTGTGTTATTTTATAGACAAATACTCAAAGGTGTTGTTAGATGGATATGTATTTGCCGATGAGTTGATTATTGTGAACGGGCTTCTTACCTTTATCGGGTTGTGGATCATGTCTAAAAGAAAAACATCGGACGAAATAAAATTATCTTATGCCTGAATTAATCAATGAAAAAGCAAATAATTATGCAACTCATTTTTCTGAGCCGACAGATAAGTTGCTACAGGAAATAGAAGAATTCACTTTAAACCATCACGCACATTCAAACATGCTGAGCGGCCCTTTGCAAGGAAAGCTGTTGGAAATGCTAAGTAAGATCATTAAACCAAAATTGATTTTGGAAATAGGAACTTTCACTGGTTACAGCGCATTATGCCTTGCAAAAGGATTGCAACACGATGGTTTTTTACATACGATAGAATTGCGTGAAGAGGATGCAGCTATTGCACACAATTATTTTGCAAAATCTTCACAGTCGGATCAAATAATTTTACACAAGGGAAATGCGTTAGATATCATTGCCGGGTTGAATGAAGAATGGGATTTGGTTTTCATTGATGCGGATAAAACAAATTATATTAATTATTACGAATTAACTTTACCACGATTAAAAAAAGGTGGAGTAATTCTCGCGGATAACGTATTATTTCATGGTGATGTTTTGAAAGAAAATATTTCCGGAAAGAACGCGATTGCGATAAATAGTTTTAATGAACACGTGGCAAAGGATGACAGAGTGCAACAGGTAATTGTCACTGTCAGAGATGGTTTGATGATGATTCTTAAGAAATAACATTTTAAATATTTGAACAAAAATTCCTGTTTATAAATGAACAAGGCGATTATAATTTTGTTGTTTTTTTTCGGTTGTTTTTGTGATTGTGCCGCGCAGACAATGACTGCACAACAATATGTACAGGAATATAAAGACCTTGCTATCAGTGAAATGAAAAGGATGGGAGTGCCTGCGGCTATTACACTTGCGCAGGGCTTACTGGAAACCCAAAGTGGTAACAGCGATCTTTTAAAAGCGTCCAATAATCATTTTGGCATAAAATGTAAAAGCACCTGGACTGCTGAAACAGTAAGTCACGATGATGATGCTCCGGGAGAATGTTTTAGAAAATATAAAAGCGCCGAAGATTCTTACCGCGATCATTCCAATTTTTTGAGGGGGAATAGCCGTTACGACTTTCTATTTCAATTAGATCCTGCTGATTATAAAGCATGGGCTTATGGTTTACGAAAAGCAGGTTATGCCACCAATCCTAAATATCCTGAAATTTTAATAAAATATATTGAAGACAACAACCTCGAGCAATATACGATGGATGCGATCAATGATGTACCGCATTTCGATGTTGCCAAATACACAGATGATCCGGTAAATAATTCTGTTGCCTCTCAAGAAGATGATTCTGATTTGGCCATGCCAACAAATCTTGTTATCAATGGAGCGAAAGCTTTGTATGTCCCCAAAGGAACGTCTTTACTGGCTGTTGCCACACAGCATAACATCAATCTGCAAAAATTATTAACGATAAATGATCTTACCACTGACGGCATTTTGGAAAAAGGACAGTACATTTTTTTAGAGAAAAAAAAGAAAGAAGGACAACAGGATTTTTGTATTACTGGACCTAATGAAACGATGTACGATATCTCTCAAAAATATGGAGTGATCTTGCAAAATCTCTATTCTTATAATCAATTTACTCCTGATGATTTTATTGTCGCAGGCACAAAAATATTTTTGAAACCACGGGTATTCACGGAAATAACAGCACATGCAGATGCTGGAAAGCAAAATGCTTCAGCCGTAAGACAAAATTCTCAAAGCACAAACATCAAACTTTCTAACTCAAACCTTCAACCTTCAACTTCAAACCTGCAATCATCAACAACTCATGAAGTGCTGCCAAAAGAAAGCCTTTACGGCATTTCAAAGAAATATGGTGTTACAGTAGATGAGTTGAAAAAATGGAACAATCTGACCAGCGACCATATTCAAACCGGGCAGCAGCTCATCATTTCAAAATAATTTATGTCTACTTTAAAAGTACACGACAAAGAATTTATTCCTTATATCACTTCGCAACAAATAGAAGAACAAGTGACAAGAGTTGCTGCTGAGATCAATAAAGATTACGAAGGTAAAAAGCCTTTATTTATTGCAATACTGAACGGTGCGTTTATTTTCGCCGCGGATCTTTTTAAAAAAATAAATGTTGAGGCGGAAATTTGTTTTATAAAACTTGCTTCTTATAAAGGTGTAAAATCTACCGGAAAAGTTATTACCGCTATCGGCCTCGATGCTGAACTTTATAATCGTGATGTCATCATTGTTGAAGATATTGTGGATACCGGCAAAACTTTGTCCCAGTTTTTGCCACAATTAGAGCATCATCATCCCGCATCTCTGAAAGTAGCTTCACTGCTTCACAAACCTTCTGCCACTGTGCATTCCATTAAAATAGATTATCTTGGTTTCACCATACCTGATAAATTTGTATTGGGATATGGATTAGACTACGACGGACTTGGAAGAAATTTGAAAGAGATCTACCAACTTATTTAAACTTTTTGAAAAGAGTGAATTTCAAAGGTCGGGCTTATCAAATATATTTTCTTGAAAACAATTCTCACCATATTTGCTGCTTTATTTTTTATTAACCTGGCCAGTGCTCAGTATTATATTCGTGGCGAAGTGAGGGATGAAAAAAATCAGCCGCTGCAGAATGTAAAAATATACATGCCTGAGAAGAATGTACTTTATTCAAGTGGTGTTTCCGGTGGATTTGGTATTCCTACTTCGAATTTATATGATTCATTGACATTTAGTTTGGACGGATATATTTCACAGGCGATAAAAATTAAAACACAGGAATACCAACATATTATTTTACAATCCTCTCTTTCAGCTTCTCACACTTCCAGGCAAAAAATGGTTTCTATTACAAGGGGGATAACCGGAAATATTTTGCCGGTTTCTTATTATCTTGATGAGAGCTACAGCAATCTTGCAGAAAATGATTTTATCAAAACAAGCGATAAAACCAGTACTGAATTTTCGATGCGAATTGATAAAGCATCTTACAGTAATATACGAAGGTTTATCAATCAAAATACGAAAGTGCCGATAGATGCTGTAAGGATCGATGAAATGCTCAACTATTTTAATTTTAATTATAAAGAACCCGATGGTAATGATGTATTTCGGCTACAGTCGCAGGTTTCAGATTGTCCATGGAATAAAGATCATCGGTTACTATTTTTAAATTTATCAGGAAAGAAATTAAATCTGGATCATGTTCCTCCGTCCAATCTTGTTTTTTTAATTGATGTTTCCGGAAGCATGGATTTGCCAAACAGGCTCCCACTTTTGAAGGAAGCGTTTCAATTATTGGTAAAAAATTTAAGAAAACAGGACACCGTTTCAATTGTAACTTATGGTGGATCGGTGGGAGTGTGGCTACAACCAACGAGTGGTAAAGAAAAACAAAAAATCTCCAAAGCAATTGAGGAATTAACCGCTTCAGGCGACACGCCCGGCGAAGCCGCAATCAGAATGGCGTACAAATTAGCTCGGGCAACTTTTATTAAAGGTGGAAACAACCGAATCATTCTTGCGACGGATGGTGATTTTAATATCGGCCAAAAAAGTGAAGAAGATTTGGAAAATTTGATTTCAAAGGAAAAACTATCCGGCGTATATCTTACTTGCCTCGGTGTGGGAATGGGAAATTATAAAGATTCAAAAATTGAAGTTTTAGCCAAAAAAGGAAATGGAAATTTCGCGTATATTGATGATGTAAGAGAAGCGGAAAAAGTGTTGGTTACAGAATTTACACAGACACTTTATTCCATTGCAAGCAACGTGTACATTGGCGCCAGATTTAACCCTGCTGTCATCAGCCAATACCGTTTGATTGGCTATGATAATAAAAAAAGCATCATTGCAGAAAATAATTTCGAACTCGAAGGTGGCGAAATTGGCTCCGGTTCCGGAAATACAGTAATCTTTGAAATTATTCCAGCTGCCAAAGATTCTTTGAACAGTAAACAAACCCCGCCTGCGGACGCCAGTCGGGCAGGAAATATTGCCAATTTTGTTGTTCATTACCGGTTGCCAAATGATACCGTTGAACATCTTATTAATTATCCCTGCCCTGAAAATTATAAAAGATTTGATTCTATAAATAAGGACCTTCAATTTGCTACAGCAGTTGCCATGTTTGGATTGAAACTAAGGGAATCAAAATATTTTCCTGCCGACATAGAATGGAATGCAATCAAAAATATTGCAGTTGCTTCGTTGACTTCTGATAATTTTTTAGAAACAGAATTTATAGCATTGGTGGATAAAGCAAAGGACATTTATAATGACAAGAAGAAAAGAAGATTTTGGAAGAAAGAAAAGGATTAAAGAAATAACGGGCTTTTGTAATTAAAAATATGGTGTAAATTTTGCTTTATTGAATTTCTTACTTTTATAAAATAAAATAACAAATATGCACGTCATTCCCTTTTTACTAAAAGAACTTGAGCAGGAAGCAAACACTACCCGCAAATTCTTTAAGTTATTAAAACCTGAAGATTTTCAATGGAAACCTCATGAAAAAAGTATGACGATAAAGCAACTTGCTTCCCATATTGCAGAGCTACCTGGTTGGATTGATTTCGCTATAAATACGAATGGGATTGATTTTGAAAAAATGCCTTATGAACCTCCGAAAGCGAACAATTCTGAGGATTTGTTGAAAATTTTGGAAGGCTCTGTGAAAAAAGCAACTGATGCTTTGCTAAGTGTAAGAAACGAAGATGACCTGTTGCAAACTTGGACGATTCAAAACGGTGAACAGATCATAGCAGCAATGACAAAATTTGAATCACTTCGCGTTTCTTATAGCCAGACAACACATCACCGCGCACAACTTGGCGTTTATCTTCGTTTGCTGAACATACCGGTCCCTCAAAGTTATGGACCGACAGCAGATGAGCCTTTTTAATTGCGAAAGCCAAACAGGTATAATTTGAGAAAAAATATTTTATTTCGAAAGTTTCAGAATTGCAAATACACATGTCCCTCTGATTCTGTGACGGGATATGTATGGATATTTTCTTTTGCCGGCCCTGCTTTTACCTGTCCGTTAGTTACATCGAACTGGGAGCCATGCCAGGGGCATTGAACCGTGCTGCAAATCATTGCTCCTCCTGCAAGTGAGCCACCTTTATGTGTACAATGATCATCAAAAGCGACATAACCTTTTTCTGTTTTTCCCAGCACAATTCTTTTGCTTCCGAAGTGCAACAATTTCATTTGGTTTAGTTTTAATTCATCCTTATTAGCCACTTTTATTTTTTCTTTTGTTTCTTCAAAATATGCTTCCTTCCACTTTCCCGCTTCAGCATAACGAGGATCAACACCGATCTGATTTCGGTATACTAACGTTCCCCCCAGCCAGCCGGCAATAAAAATAAGAATCACACCTGCTGCCTCCAATATCAGAATTAAGGTCGTGTTTGGGGTATCATTTCGCCTGATTAAAAAGGCAATAAAAAATAAAATAAGATGCGAAACATTTACAAGTCCATGTTTCAGACCGCGTTTTTTTGCAGAACTCTTTGGCGGAACGGTAAAAAGATAGTCGATCAAACCGGGGATTGCAGCAATCAATCCCATAATAATACCAGCAACAACAAGATAATACCCAGTGTTCCAAAATGAATTATTGCCGGAAATGTCTGCAATCACATCAGAAACAAACGTTCCAATCAAAAAGGCAATTGGGAAACTTACCAAAATAGGATGTAACGGGTGACTTTTGAAACTTGCCTTGCTTTTCATAAAAAAGATTTATTTTTTGCTTCACAATAATCTTACCTGATATTGAAACCAGGCATCATACGGCATAACAATTGTATAAATGTCAGCTAAAATAACCGTGTAAAAATGAAATCACTTGTAAGAAAACTGATAAAAGTGCTTATCGAAAAACACCTGACTGTTTCTTTTGCAGAAAGTGTTACATGCGGATTAGCGTCAGACGGAATGAACTGTACAACGGGCACATCAGATGTCTTTATGGGAAGTGTCATTTGCTATAATGAAGCAGTGAAAATTAATTTGCTAAAAGTAGATCCCGGATTAATTGAAAAATATACAGCAGAATCGCAGGAAGTGACAGATGCTTTGGCCGTTAATCTTCAGCAATTAATTCATTCAGATATTTATGTCGCCATTACAGGACTGAATGCAGATGGAGGAAGTGAAACGCCTGAAAAGCCGGTTGGCACTATCTTCTTCTCATTACTTTATAAAGGAAACCTGGTAAGATGCAGAAAACTTTTTAAAGGAACGCCAAAGCGTATTAAAAAAGAAGCATGTAAGCAGGTTTATAAAATGATTATTTCAGAATTGGAAAAGTAGATGAATCTTAATATTTCGATCTATACTTTTTTCTTACTTCAGCAAACAAATAAATAAACCGATTTCTTTTTTATCATAAAAGTGGTTTATCCGCTATTTCGCCCAAGGCAGCACAAACCCTGCATCTTGGTTCATACAAATCTTTCTCGCCGAGTAAAACCTGTCCGCCGGTTTTTACTTTCCGGTAACTGACGTTGGCAATATTTCCACACACTACACAAATCGCATGCAGTTTGGTAATATAATCGGCAATCGCCAGCAAATTCGGCATTTGTCCAAAAGGTTTTCCAAGATAATCCATATCCAGGCCCGCAACAATTACCCGCATTCCTTTCAGCGCAAGCGTTTCGCAAACATTTGCTATTTCATTATCAAAAAATTGCGCTTCATCAATTCCTACTACATCTACATCCTGAGCCAGCAAAAGAATGGTTTGAGAATTATCTATCGGAGTAGATTGAATTTTATTTTCATCATGACTAACAATTTTTTGTTCATCAAAACGCACATCTATTGAAGGTTTGAATATTTCCGCTTTCAGATGCGCAATTTCTACCCGTTTCAGCCTGCGTATCAATTCTTCAGTTTTGCCACTGAACATGCTGCCGCAAATCACTTCTATCCAGCCGCGTCTTTCTCCCCTGAAATTAGGTTCTATAAACATTTTTGCATTTACTTTTAATTTTCAATTTGTAACTTAGCCATTCCGAAGAAGCGTCTTTGGAACAGAATTGCAAGGTTAAAATGATTTTTCGTTAAATCAAAAACAAACATTTTTTCTAAACCTATTTACATTTATATATGGAAAGAGTGTCAACACTCCTAAAGAAACTCCAAAAGCAAGTTGATGATAATTCTCCTGCAATAGAAATGTTACAAACGGTTCAAATTTTACAATCAGAACTTATTAATAAAATTGAAAACAAACAGCCATCCGGCAATAAGAAAATCTCTGTTGTAATGCCTGTGTGTTTCAACATCGCCGCAATTGAGCAGTCGAATATACCCCAGGAAAAAGTAGTGGAAGTTTTGCAGGTAGATGAAAAAGAAATCGAAGAAGAACTCGAGCAAATCAAGAAAAATGCGGAATCGGTAAATGCAAAAACATCTCATAACCGGCCTGCTTATTCATACGATCCGATAGAAGAAGTTCCTACGCTCGCGCACCAGGATCCGGTTGAGAAAAAGCTTTCTTTAAATGAGCTTCCTTTTGAATATCCTGAGTCTTTAAACGACCGTCTGAAAGAAAGTAAAATAGAACTTTCACAAACGCTTACATCATCTCCGATTAAAGATTTAAAAAAAGCAATTGGAGTAAATGACCGGTTTCTTTTTATCAACGAATTATTCCGTGGTGATGAGGCGATGTATGAACGAAGTATTAAGACGATTCAGAATTTTTCGATTTTTGCAGAAGCAGAATTTTGGATAAGAAGAGAACTCAAAGTGAAAATCGGATGGCTCGACAGTGACCCGATTGTAAAGCAATTTGATCAGTTGGTGAGGAGGAGATTTTCTTAGTTGTTTTTTAAGACTTAACACGCATATAGTATCGCCATAGTCGACAAGTTGACTCTTACTGGTTGGAGATGATTGAAACAGCAAATCGTGTTATTTGTTGCTTTGCTCAGAAATTGCGCACCAATTATTCTTTTCTGTCTTCCTCGCCAATTACAAGATTTGCTCCGCCATCACGCATGATGTCCTCCATATTCCTGTCGTTGTCAATGATTCCTTTTTCTTCCAGCATCCGCATATCTTTTGCATCTTTCAAAAATTCTGAGGCAAAGATGAATTCATTTAACCGGGCACTTTTATTAAAAATAATTTCTTTATTATTTCCTTCCCATTCTTTTTTGCCCTGGTATAGATAGAGAATGTTTTCACCAATTTCCATCACACTGTTCATGTCGTGGGTATTGATGACAGTGGTCATATTGTTCTCTTTGGTAATTTCGTGGATCAATTTATCAATAACCATGGAAGTTTGAGGATCAAGGCCTGAATTTGGTTCATCACAAAATAAATATTTGGGTTTCAAAACAATTGCTCTTGCAATTCCGACCCTTTTTTTCATACCACCACTTATTTCTGCCGGACGTTTTTTATTTGTTCCTTTTAATTCCACTCTTTCCAGCACGTCATTCACACGGTCCATTTTCTTTTGGTGATTCCATTTTGTAAACATGTCCAAAGGAAATTTCACATTTTGTTCCACGGTCATGCTGTCAAAAAGCGCGGAACCCTGAAAAAGCATCCCGATTTGCTGACGTAATTCTTTGCGATCTTCTTCTGACATGGTAGTCAAATCTTTACCATCGAAAATAATATCACCGCTGTCGACTTCAAATAATCCTACCATGCATTTTTGCAAAACCGTTTTACCGCTTCCGCTCGTGCCGATGATCAGATTCGTTTTTCCGGTTTCCATTACTGCACTTATATCCTTCAGTATTTCTTTATCGCCAAAAGATTTTGAAACGTTTTTGATTTCAATCATAAAAGTGCAATTGTGAATTAAATATTACTGTTCGCCTCGTACTGTTTTTTTTTACAAAATAAAGAATGCAAGTAAATAATCGGCAAATAAAATAAGGATGCAACTGGTAATAACTGCAATGGTACTGGCTCTTCCAATTTCCAGAGCGCCGCCTTTTACATTGTATCCATAAAAAGAAGAAACGCTGCTGATAATGAATGCAAATGTGTATGCTTTTACCAATGCAAACCATACGTTCTTTGGTACAAAGTTCTCAAGCAAACCGCGATCATAGGTGTCAGCAGAAAGAATGCCGCCAAGGCTTCCTGCAAGTCTTCCTCCCCAAATGCCCAAAACCATTGCGAGAATAACCAGCAAAGGAATCGTGATCAAAGCGCCGAGGATTTTCGGTGCAACCAAATAAGATTTAGTATTAATGCCCATTATTTCCAACGCGTCAATTTGTTCACTCACCCTCATGTTTCCCAGTTCGCCTGCGATTTTACTGCCAACGACGCCGGCGAGAACGATGCAAACCAATGTGGGCGCAAACTCGAGAATTACCGTGTCACGTACAATTTGTGAAATAGTTTCTTTTGGAAGTATCGGGCTCGTAAGCTGATAGGCTGTTTGCACGGCGCTTACTGCTCCCATAAATACAGAAATAACGGCAACAATTCCGAGAGATCCAAGGCCAATTTCCACTGACTGATGCATCAGTTCTTTCCAATACATTTTAAAATTTTCAGGTTTGGTAAACATACCTTTCATCATCAAAAGATAAGCGCCAATCGAAGAGAATAACTTCATTTTATTTGTTTAAAAAATTGCTTACGATTCCTGTGTTTTTTTGTTTTTTCTCCACCTGCTAACCGGCGCGTCATTCTCTGCATCTTTTCTTTTGCATTTCGACTGAGCATCGACCACTGCAATTAAAACCATATTATAAATGCTTCGTACGTGGCTTCCCAACTGAAGAATATGCACCGGTTTGTTCAATCCCAATAAGACAGGGCCGATGGCTTCAGAACCGCCGATTTCCTGCAGAAGATTATAAGTTACATTCCCGGATGCAAGATTGGGAAAGATCAAAACGTTTACATCTTTACCAACCAATTCGCTGAAAGGATAATTGTCTTGTAAAATTTCTTTATTGAATGCAACGTTCGCCTGCATTTCACCATCAATCACCAATGAAGGTTCTTTTTGTTTTACAATTTCCCTGGCGTGTGCGACTAATTTTGCTTCCGGCGAATTGCTGCTTCCAAAATTGGAATAACTTAACATGGCAATATTCGGAGTAATTCCAAAGTTCTTTACTTCATTCGAAACCATAATAGCAATGTCTGCAAGTTCTTCTGCTGTGGGATTAAAATTAACGGTTGTATCGGCTAAAAATAACGGTCCTTTTTTGGTCATCATGATATACATTCCCGCAACTCTTTTTGATCCGGGTTCAAGTCCGATGGTTTGCAAAGCCGGCCGTATCGTATCAGGATAATTTTTTGAAAGCCCTGATATCATTGCATCTGCTTCGCCGGTTTCTACCATCATGCAGCCAAAATAGTTTCGGTCTTTCATGGTTTTTTTTGCTTCATATACATTATAACCTTTGCGCTGTCGCTTTTCAAAAAACAATTCCCCAAATTCCATTCTCTTATCGTGCGTTTCATCACTTTTTGGATCAATAATGGGCATTCCGGAAATATCGATTCCGCTATCTAAAGCAATCTTTTGTATCTTTTCACGGTCGCCGAGCAAGATGGGAAAGGCGATTCCTTCGTCCTGAGTCATCTGCGCTGTTTTCAAAATCTTTTGATTTTCTGCTTCTGCAAAAACAACACGCTTCGGATTTTTCCTTGCTTTTGCTCCAATCATTCGCAACAAATGATTATCAATGCCAAGGCGTTCATTTAATTCTACTTTGTACGTTTCCCAATCAGTAACTGGTTTGCGCGCGACACCACTTTCCATTGCCGCCTTTGCTACAGCTGGTGCTACAGAAGTAAGCAAGCGGCTGTCAAGAGGTTTTGGAATAATATAATTTGGGCCAAAAACAATGTTCTTTTCATTGTATGCCATGTTTACAATATCCGGCACGGCAGATTTGGCAAGTTCCGCCAAAGCCTTCACAGCTGCAAGCTTCATCGCTTCATTAATCTGAGTGGCACGAACATCCAAAGCACCCCGGAAGATGTAAGGGAACCCCAAAACATTATTTACCTGGTTGGGATAATCACTTCTGCCTGTAGCCATGATCACGTCTTTTCTTGCAGCAATTGCTTTATCGTAAGTGATCTCAGGATCAGGATTTGCCATAGCGAAAACGATTGGGTTTTTTGCCATGCTTTTTATCATTTCGGGTGTTAATACGTCTCCCACACTCAAACCGATAAAAACATCAGCATCTTTCATCGCTGATTCAAGCGTGAGATTTTTATTTTTCGTTGTTGCAAATTGTTTTTTTGTTTCACTCAATCCTTCCCGTTCTGAATGAAGGACGCCGGTTCTGTCAAAGAGAATAAAATTTGCCGGATTGGCGCCGAGAGAAACATATAATTGCACACAAGCCATCGCAGCAGCTCCTGCTCCGTTCACCACAAATTTTACTTTGCTAATTTTCTTTTTTTGAATTTCCAAAGCATTCAAAAGGGCCGCCCCGCTGATGATCGCTGTGCCATGCTGATCGTCGTGCATAACGGGGATGTGCAAACGTTCCTTTAATTTTTGTTCGATATAAAAACATTCCGGCGCTTTGATGTCTTCTAAATTAATCCCACCAAAAGTCGGTTCCAGTGAAGCAACAATTTCTACAAATTTTTCAGGATCTGTTTCGTTTATTTCGATGTCGAAAACGTCAATATCAGCAAAAATTTTAAACAAAACTCCTTTGCCTTCCATTACCGGTTTCCCAGCAACAGCACCGATATTCCCCAAGCCCAAAACCGCCGTTCCGTTACTGATAACGCCCACTAAATTTCCTTTAGCGGTGTATTGATACGCTGTTTCAGGATTTTCTTTTATTTCCAGACACGGCACTGCCACACCCGGTGAATAAGCCAATGACAAATCCCTTTGCGTTTTCGTAGCTTTCGTGGGGATGACTTCTATTTTTCCCGGCCTTCCTTTTGAATGATAATCCAGTGCTTCCTGCTTACGAATATTTTTTTGCATAGATTTTTATTAAATCAAAAACTGTTAACCGGTGATTTTTCTTTTTTATAAAAGTATGATTGATCTTCTAAAGCAATTCTAAACTCTTCTAAACCCTCGGAAACTTTCGGGCTTTTCTCAACCATCCCACACCATTCTAATTCTTCAATTCATCTAAACGCTTCTGAATCAAATTCAAAGATAGTTAAAGTACCTTTCCCATCATATAGAAACAGCAAGCCATGCCATAATTCCCATTCCGTTTTCTATCGCTTTTTCATCAATATTAAAAGTTGGAGTATGAACACCGGAGCTAATGCCCTTTTGAATATTTCCAACGCCAAGCCTGAAGAAACACGCCGGTATCAAATGAGAGTAAAATGCAAAATCTTCAGCGCCCATTCTCATTTCTGTTTCTTCTACATTTTTTTTACCCATAAATTCTTCAGCTTTTCGCATAGCCATCTCCGTTAGTTCGATATTATTTACTACAAAAGGATAGCCGACATCGATCTCAACGTCAATCTGAGCTCCGGAAATCTCGCCGGTTTTTTCGCAAATATTACGTATCAGTTCGTGTGCCTTAAATCGCCATTCTTCGTTCATAGCCCTGAAAGTGCCCATTAGCTTTACTTCGGAAGGAATAACATTCGTCGTATTGCCGCCATTGAATGAAGTGATAGAAAGTACAGAAGGATTAAAAGGATTATTCATGCGGCTGATCAGCTGTTGAAGATTTACGACGAGTTGTGACGCTGCAAGAATGGTATCCACTGTTAAATGAGGTGCTGCTGCGTGGCCGCCTTTACTTTTTACAGAAATATAAATTTCATCGGCACTTGCCATTACCATTCCGCCACGAAAACTCAGTTTTCCTACTTCCAGGTTCGGATGAACATGTAAGGCAAAAATGGCATCAGGTTTTGGATTTTCAAGAACACCTTCTTTTATCAAAAGGCTTGCACCTCCCGGGTTTTTTTCTTCTCCCGGTTGAAAAATTAATTTAATGGTGCCTTCCCATTCATCTTTTAGTTCATTCAGAATTTTTGATGCGCCGAGCAGACAACTTGTATGTACATCGTGTCCACAAGCATGCATTACACCTTCATTTTTCGAACGATATTCCACGTTGTTTTTTTCCAAAATAGGCAACGCATCTATATCAGCACGAAGAGCAATTACTTTTTTATCCGGATTTTTTCCTTTGATAATTCCAATGACACCAGTTGTCGCCATCACTTGAAAATCAATGTTGAATTCTGCTAATTTTTGTTGAACAAATTTTGAAGTTTCAAATTCATGGTAACTTAATTCCGGGTATTGATGAAGATGGTGCCGGATTTGAATAAATTCATCTGCATAATTCTCTGCCAGCTTTTTTATTTTTTCTTTCAAAATCATATTGTTGAGGTTGCGGCAAATGTAAAAAGAGTTTTTTATGCCGCGTTTTAAATTGTTTCAAAGGCTATGCAGCGAAAACAGAAATTCTATTTATTTATTTTTTTACTGTGAACCGAATTTTTATACACCCATGAGCAAAACATTTTTCAAATAGAATGAATCTTAAATGAAATCACTTCATTGATGAAGGAAGGATAGATGAATTCTTCCCGAATGATTTTTATCAATATCTGGTTACCAAAACCAGGCCGTCATAAGCCTTTAATTCATCGCCGGAAATAAACACCGCATCGCCGCCAAAATCCATATTCTTTTCGATCATATCATCAACGATGTCTTCCACATTGGCGTCTTCGATATTATCTGAAGACACCGCCCGTACTACATTATTTTCCAGTTTTGCCGGTTGAAAATATCCTTCTTTTACAAATAAAGTACGGCCTCTTCCTTCCAATATCGCTCTCCATATTTCCGTCAAATCAGTTAGAAAAAGTTTTGCTCCAATTGCTTTGTCCAATTCCTCAAGCCGCTGATGATTTTTTTGTTCATTCCACTTTTTTGCTACCGGCCACACAGCGTCGATAATGTTATGCGCATTTTCCAAATCGCGATTTCCTGCAATCAAACCTTTGATGGCTTCCTTGCGATCCGCTACCTTTAAATAGTCAGAATAGTTGGATTCATCTGTAGAAATAAAAACGGGTAAATCATTCCCTTTCTGTGTTTCATTCAATTGTTTATCTACACGATTAAAAAATTCAAGCACCTCGCTGCTCTCTAATTTAGCATTTGTCCCGGGAACTTTGAATGTATTATCAACAGGAAAACCATCGTCAATTTCAGCCACTTCCTTATCAGCTATGGCTTCTATCAATCTTGCCTTGTCCCGGCTCAGCACCAAAATGTAATAATCGAGTTCCTGGTGAAGCGCCCTTACCAAATCTCTTGTCGCGAAAGTTTTTCCAATGGTTACTTTATTTTCTTTAATATTGATCGGTAAACGAACATATTCAGCAACGTTCTCGTTCACAAAAAGTATCAGCGTTTCCAGGTTAAACCGGTAATCGATATCTGACGCAAGTTTATTTATTCTATCAGTAATAACCGATGCTTTTTCTTTATCACATTCATTTGTTAACCTCTTTCCTGCTTCTCTTACCAGGTTTTTAAGTTCGATATCATCCTTTTGATTTCCAGGTGGTGTGCGGTGCGTTTGCAATTGAATCGTTACACAACAATCAGATTTAACGTCCTTTAATTTTTCCAAAGTGCTGTTCATGACTGGCATTATTATAAGTTTAAAATAATTTTTATCACAAAAGTGATTCCAAGTTATGATGCTAAACGGCAAGGTGAAATATTTTCAATTTCAACTTCTTTCCTTCCAGTAATATTTAAAAATGTAAATAGACAAAATCAAAACGACCAGTTAGGAAAATGCTTTTAATAAAAATACTCTTGCCGCTGATTGAATAAAATACAAATCAGTTTTATTTTTTGCTTTACTGCAAAACGATTTTTCGTTTATTGATTTCTACTTATAAATTCTTGCTGCCCATCCCCCGCCAGCCGCTAAATGAATTTTTATTTGATCATTTTTTGTAATCGTCTTTTCGATTTTTTTGTAATCAGTCCCGTTCCTGTCAGCGTTAGTTCCATCCTCAAAAATGGATATATGATATGTTCCTTCAGGCAAAAAAGAAAAATCCAAAGTGATATCGCGAGGCTTCCAATTATTCATCGCTGCCGCGAAATATTTATTTCCTTTTCTTCTGGCAAGCGCTACGTAATCTCCAACTTTTCCATCCAATGGAATCGTTTGATCCCAGGTGGTTGGCACACTTGTTATAAAATGCAAAGACTCTTTTTCTTTTTCATAACTGGTCGGATTATCAGCAAGCATCTGCAATGGTGCATCAAAAATTACATACATCGCCAATTGTTGGCAACGGGTTCCTAGGCTCATCGGATTATCATTGATAGGCGCAAAATCTTTTTGCTGCGCATTTCTCATTGCGCCTGGTGTGTAATCCATCGGGCCTGCAAACATCCGGATATAAGGCAATGTAACGGCCATCCATGGCGTTGCCAATGAATCGGTCCACTTATCTTGCTCAAGACCTGGAACCCCTTCAAAATTGATTACATTCGGATAAGTACGTTGGATTCCTGCCGGTTTGTGAGCTCCATGATAATCTACCAGCAAATGATGTGCAGCAGCAGCTTCAGCGCAACGCCAGTAAAAATTGACTACTGCCTGATCATCGCGATCCATAAAATCCACTTTGATTCCTTTTACGCCCCATTGTTCAAAAAGATCCATTGCTTCCTTCATCTGATTGTCCAAAGTGCGCCAAACACACCAAAGAATTACTCCTACATTCTTTTGTTTTCCGTAATCAGCTATTGCTTTTACATCTACGTCGGGAACGCGTTCGGTCATATTTCCCAGTTTATACCATCCCTCATCCATTATGATGTAAGGAATGTGATTTCGGGAAGCAAAATCAATATAATATTTATACGTTTGTGTATTTACTCCTGCATGAAAATCAACATGGGTAACGTTCCAGTTATTCCACCAATCCCAGGCTACTTGTCCGGGTTTGATCCAATCTGCGTTTTTGATCCGTGTTGGCTCTGCCAGTTTATAAACAATTTCATTATTTAATAATTGATCATCGCGGTCGGCAACTGCAAAAATGCGCCAGGGAAAAGTGCGCGTTCCTTTAGTCTGTGCTATATAATCAAACACAGTTTCGGGAACGAAAGTGCGGTCCCAGCCCCAGTTTTTTGTTGGATCATTTTTCTTTTCTGCTTTAACTGCAGGCGGAAATACAGATTGTAAATCGTTTCCGTTATCTCCGGTAAAATACAAGCCGGGATAATCATACAAATCGCTCTCTGTTATCAATAATTTACCCTGATCATTCATATCCAGCAATAAAGGCAATTGAGCGGTCTTATTTTCCCCCAAACTATCTATTGGTCGTTTCTGATAGATGTGTTCATAACTGTTCATCCAGCGGTGCGCAAAAGCAAACCAGGCAGATGAATTTTCAGGCAGCGAAACATTAAAACGTTCATTCATCACCGTAATGCTATCGCGGTAATTTGTTTCAAAACGGTAGGCGAATGCATCATTATAAACACGAAATACTACGCTGTATTGATTTTTAAACTGCAATCTCAATTCATGATACTCATCTTTAATAGTGGAATTTTTGATTGCAACGACCGGGATAATATTTTGACTTATTTCTTGCTTTACTGCTTTCGATATTTCATCTTTTTCTGAGGGAATAATTCCCTGTTGCAGTACCATAGCCACTTCTACAGAAGGCACGATTGGTTCATTGTTTTTTATAAGCGAAAAATGTAAAGATTTTTCATTTTCAATTTTCATGATAAGATGGCCATCAGGCGAACTGATCTGATATTGCTGTGCGAAAATTTTTGTGGTAATAAAAAAGAAAAAGAAGAATAGAGAAGTGTAAGATTTTTTCATAAAATATTTTTAGAATGAACCGTGCAAAAGCCACATTGATGTGTGCATTTTTAATAAATGTGAATAAAAGTAAAAGAAAACAATGAAAAGTGAGAGATACCAGAGAAATTAATCGGCCATTAAATAAGCCCGTAAAAGCTACGGCATCGGGCTGATTATTTGCATAAAACTTCGTCCTGTGGATAAAATAAATCAAACCGCTTCCATCGTTTTTGACAATTGCGTTGCTTTGTGTGTATGAAGTTTTATTTCTTCTTTGCGCAATGATTTATCTAAAATAAAAGTTCCAAATGGAATCAAAGAAGCGAGAAAAGCAATCATTGTTTTTCTGAATTTCCATTCCAGATTTATTTTTACTGATATCAACGCGAGAATATAGAGGATAAAAAGTAATCCGTGAACCCAGCCGGTATACAAAACGAGGTTCGGATTTCCTGCCATATATTTTACCGGCATCGCAATAAATAACAGTACCAAATAAGAAATCCCTTCTGCAATTCCCATAAATCTTAATCTCCCAATTGGTGAATTCGTAAATTGTAAACTCATTTTTAGAGGCTTATAAATTTTAATAAAAGTAAATACAGTTCTGCGTTTCCTGCGAATATAAGCAGTAATACGTAAGATTAAAAGCCTGTTGTTTTGGGCATTACCATTCACAATTGATTTTTTGCCTTTTATATAGCCAATATGCATATTCATGTACTATGTTTTGCATAGTACCTATTTTAAACAATATCTTTGTTATGTAATTCAAACTGAAAACAATTAAAACAAATCAAAATGAAAACAACATTCAGCAACAAATCAGGAGATATTCTTGAAATTGCAAACCAGGTAATTTATTCTGCTAAAGTATTAGCAATCGGACTATTTATTCCTTTTTTATTTGTATTTGGTATCAGCTATCATACAGATAACAGCACATCAAGAGATGAAATTAATGTGAGCAAACAACACCAGGTAATTACCGAAAATAATTCGACTGTCGATTTTGGTAAAGCTTTATCTGATCAAAACAGTTGAACCTTTCATGAAAATGTGTTTGCCGGTATCGCGCAATATGTAATTTAACGTCCATACATAAATACCCGCATCCTGGGGATCGCCTTTCACAGTTCCATCCCATTTTTGAGTCCAATCATTCGAGTGAAAAACCAACTGGCCTAAACGGTTGTAAACTTTAAATTCTAAATTATCAGCCTTGAAAGCATTGAGCGGATAAAGAAAATCGTTTAGGCCGTCACCGTTAGGAGTAAATGCGTTGGGAACGGCGATGTAACAGCTTTTCAAAACACGGATATTATTGACTGCTGTATCGTAACAACCCAGGTTACTCTTAACGACGAGTGTCACGGCATAGTTTTTCTCGTCAAGCAGAACCGGATATTTTTGCGGAGAAGGATTTTCATCGGTACTGAAATTTCCATTCTTAAAATTCCAATCGTAGGAAACGATATTACCAATACTCGTATTTTTAAAAACGGCGGTATCTTCCGGGCACAAAGTATTATTCGTTTCAAAAGCAGCTTTTAATTCATTATCCAAAATAATGTTTTTGGTGACCGTATCGCTGCAAAATCCATTCGACACTGATAAGATGATTTGCTTCGTTCCAAAGGAATTGAAGTACGTAACAGGGTTTTGCAAATTACTGGTTCCATTATAATCCAATTGCCACAACCATCGATTTACCTGCTGTTTTCCGTCATGCATAAAAAGTACAGTATCCTGTTTGCAACCCGCCGCGATCTGGTAAGAAAAATCTGCTGACACAGTATCTTTTACATTAAAACTCAATGCTGATCCCACCTTAGTTTGTTCTGAACATTCATCAACAATTGTATTTCCATCATTGCCGGTTTTTAATATTATTCGGTAAGTTCCTCCATTTACAATTGGCGATGATAAATTTAAAATAATGCTTTTTGTTACGGTGTTGACGCAATTTGTTGTAGTACTTACCACGCTCACCGGTGACGGACCGTTAACCATAAAATCACTCCCATCAGATGCTACAGAATTGCAAAGAATATTTTTTCTAAAAATTAATTGTAAAGATTGGGGAGCGCATTTCACAGGAACCATACTATCCATTGGCGTAGGAGCCAACGGCAAAATATTTAATGGCAAAGAATTTGCAACCGGAATATTTCTTCCACAATTATCCAAAAGCGTATTCCCATCCGTGCCGTTTTTTACAGAAATTGTATAATTACCAACAGGAAGACGGTCGTTTAAATTTAATTCCACAGAATCCATATCAAAGCCATTGCAAAAAGCAGTTGCAGAATTTATTTTTACAACAGCCGGCGAAATCGCAAAATCACTTCCATCTAAAGCAAGGCTGCTGCATTTCATTTTCTTATTTAGTTTGATATAAATTTTTGTAGCATCACATGAAGAACTGAGACTTTTTAAAGCCGGCGGAATCGTATCTGTAATACTTGCAGTGCCGCCTCCAAAGCTAAGCTCATAGCCTGCCTGTCCTGGTTTAAATTTTGTAAAATGACTTACCAATAAAAGATAATCATGATTCAATTTTAAAGTAGGCATTGAACTAAAAGTAGGATAGGAGGTGCCGGCGCAATTGTTTAATGAGCGTCCGGCAGACGATGCACCCGTAAGCCCTGTATTGCCCGACCAGTTGCAGGAAACAAACAAAGTCTTATCTGTATAAACATCATGAGGATCGTGGCCGGTAATATCAAACAATTGCCAGTCGTAATCATCGCCGAGGTCATCCGGCTTGATTAAAAATCCCAACGTTCCCGGCGAGAAACAAGTGAATTTGTACCAGAAAGGATTGGTATCGGTAAGGCTGTCAGTTGTGGCGCAAGGTCCCGGAATTCGCTTGCCTCCACAATTGGGAACCGTCGTTTGGGAAAACACACTGGTGCCGCAAACCGGAAAAGCCGTTGCAGGATTTTGCCCAAGCGTGGTACACGCAATTTGAGCGCCGGCACACAAAGCGAAAAGTAAAAAAGCAGGAAGAAGAATGACCAGTTTCACGCGCATACTTTTATTGACCTTCAAAAATATCGTTTCGTTGCAATTGAAAGAAAGTATTTGAAAGGATTATGAATTTTTTATGCAAATGAAATACGTTCAACCAGCAAAGAAAGAAATAATTTGAATTCCTATTTTTTAAAACAATAATTTTTTTGAAGAACATAATTTTATTTTGAGAAATCCGGTGCCCGGGACTTAATAAACCTCATTTCTTTTTTGCTTGCGATTATTCTTCAAATATTTTTATAAAGCAAAGGAATCCTTTTGACGTAATAAAAATTCATTTACTTCGCACAAAAAATATCACAAGTGCCGCTTATAATTCTTGTGGTTAGTCTTAAATTAACATGAAAAATTATTCAGAAAGAGCTTTACTCGTAAATGAAAGAATAAATGAACTTTCCAGTTACACTGATGATGAACAAGGCATTAGAAGATTTTTTGGCACCGCATCTTTTTTAGCGTGCAGTAATAAAATTGTATCATGGATGCGTGAAGCAGGATTGGAAACATGCATTGATAACATCGGAAACATCAGGGGAAAATTAAAAAGTAAAAATCCTGCGGCAAAAACTTTTATCATTGGATCGCACTTCGACACTGCAATTCATAGTGGTAAATATGAAGGTGTTTTGGGAATTGTAACGGGAATTGATCTTTTGGAAAATCTCATTTCTAAAAATATTTCCTTTCCTTTTCATATTGAGCTGATTGCTTTTAGTGATTCGGAAGGTAGCCGTTTCAATTGTCCTTATTTAGGAAGCAGGGTAATTGCCGGGCTTTTTAAAAATAAATATCTGAACTTAAAAGACAATCAGGGAAATACTTTTTCAAGTGTTTTAAAATCCCTGAATTATGATATCGAAAAAATAAAAGAAGATGCCATCAATGCTGAAAATTTATTGGGATATTATGAAATACAGGTTGAAAAAGAGTCTCTATTATATGAACAAAAAATTCCGGTTGGCATAATCAATTCTATGTTGGGAGAAAAAAGAATTGACATAGATTTTATTGGAAAATCAAGCGCAGCCGGCACTACACCTATGAACGAGCGCAATGATGCTTTATGTGCGGCAGCAAAATTTATTTTATCGGTAGAAAAATATGCTGCAGGCGAAAAAAGAAAACTGCGGGCAACTGTGGGCAAAATAAATGTAGCAGATTCAGCAGCAAACCTGGTTCCGGGATTTGTAAATTGTACTCTTGAGATAAGGAGCGATGAGGAAGAATTATTGTCTGATGCGTATGAATTTATATACTCTACCTGCGAAAAAAATTGTGACAAAAGAAATATTTATTTTGAATGGAAACTGATTGAGGAAACAGATCCGGTGGTTTGTAATAAAAAATTCAAAAAGCTGTTGTCAAACTCAATTCTTCAAAATAACTTTCCGGTTGTAAGTGTGGAAACCGGCGCTGATGAAGATGCAGCGGTCCTGGGTAAAATAACACCAGTTTCAATATTGCTTGTAAGATCATTCAAAGGCAACAGCCGCTATCCTGAGGAGAATGTCGAAGTAAATGATATTGCAACTGCTTTAAAAATTTCAGATCATTTTATCACCCAACTGGCTTCTCCTGAGAAATTGCTGAAGAAAAAAGAAAAATAAAGGTGATAAATTTTAAAACAGGCAAAGCACAAATTCGACTTATTTGTTGCTTTGCTTAATGAGATCAATAAAAAAACCTCTTCATTCCTGAAGAGGTTTTTATCAATACCTAACCCAAACATGGTACATTTTTATTGCACTGCAATCTCTTTTGGCATCACTTTTACTTCTTCTTTTTTAGGAAGAGTAAGAGTTAAAATACCATTCTCGTATTTTGCTGCGATATCTTCAGCATTTATTTTTTCATCAAGAGTGAAAGACCTTTTGAAAGAGGAAATCACAAATTCTTTCTTAATAAATTTTTTATTTTCCTGCTGACCTTCATTTTTCTCTTCATTCTTTTCTTCATTTTTCTCAAAGGAAACTGTGAGAATATTTTTGTCAACTGTTATTTTAAAATCTTCCTTTTTTCTGCCTGCGGCATTTATCTCCAATTCGTAATTATCGTTTGATTCAAAAATATTTACAGGAGGAAAATTGAAAGCGCTTTTCTTTGAGGCAGGCGTTTCATTTAATAAGTTGTCAAGGAAAAAATCCAAAGTTTTCAATGATGGCTGCTTGAATGTTACTGTAGTCATAGCTTTTATTTTTTAAGGTTTTTTAATTTTAATTTCCCATACCTAATCAAAATAAAGACCATTACAAAAAAAAGGCGGTTTTACCGATTCTTTAAGACAAAATGGCTTTTTAAAGAATTTTTAATGACAAAATTTCCAATTTCGTAAACAAATTGATGCGTCTAAAAAGCAGTAAGTATCGTAAATTTGCACTCTAAAATTTTAAATTAAAAAGATATGTATCCAGCAGAAATAGTAATTCCGATGAAAGGAGAATTAACTGAAAACGGTTTTGAAGATTTGATAACAGCAGAACAGGTTGAAAATGCGATAAATGAACCAGGCACAACATTATTTGTAATTAATTCTGTGTGTGGCTGTTCTGCAGGAACAGCGCGTCCGGGAGCTTTGCTTGCCCTTGAAACGAGCGCAAAAAAACCAGATCACCTCGCAACTTCCTTTGCAGGTTTTGATTACGATGCGGTAAATAAAGTCCGTCAGCTTTTACTTCCTTATCCTCCATCTTCGCCATCAATTGCTTTATTCAAGGATGGCCAGTTGGTTCATTTTTTAGAAAGGCATAATATTGAAGGCGCTTCAGCAGAAATGATCGCCAATAATCTTACAGCAGCTTTTGAAGCGTATTGCTAAACGAAACAAAATAAAAAACCTTCAACATGAAGGTTTTTTATTTTTTTAAATATCTTGTGCAAAAAAGATGAGGAAAGTTGTTTCCAAAACTAAAAGGTAAACCATGTATCCCAATTTATATTTTGTTTTTAATGACTGGTTTGGTTGGAAAATAAACGCCTTCAAAATCTTTTATACCTTCGGAATTTTTGTAGCGCTTTCGTTCATTGTAGCAGCTTATTTATTTACCCTTGAATTAAAAAGAAAAGAAAAACAGGGGCTTCTACTTCCCCGCGAAGAAACGATTACGACTGGTCAGCCGGCATCCATTTATTCTTTATTTATAAACGGATTGATCGGGTTTATTTTTGGTTATAAACTTATCGGAGCTTTTGTTGCAAGCCGCCAATCCGGCCTCGATCTTCAGGATTATATTTTCTCATCACGGGGTAGCTGGCTTGGCGGTCTTATCCTCGCAGCCGTTCTCGCCTATTTAAAATATAAAGAAAAGGATAAGCAGAAATTGGCAAAGCCGGAGAAAAGGATCATTCGCATCTGGCCACATGACCGGGTTGGCGATATTGTGATTTTTGCTTTGGTTTTTGGAATTATTGGTGCGAAGATTTTTGATAATTTAGAAAACTGGGACCGCTTTATTCAGGATCCGGTTGCCAATTTAATAGCGCCCAGCGGACTTACTTTTTATGGCGGACTTATTTGTGCAACGATTGCCATTTTGATCTATGCCCGAAAAAAGGGAATAGGGTTATTGTATTTGATCGATGCAGCAGCTCCGGCGTTGATGATTGCTTATGCAATTGGAAGAATGGGTTGCCAAACCGCCGGTGATGGTGATTGGGGCATTTTTAACAGCGCCTATATCAGCGATGTTCCCGGCCACGTAGTTCCTGCAACTCCGGAACAATTTCAGGAAAAATTGAGAGAAAATTCTACTTATTTTTTAAATGGAACGGTAACGGATGGGCCTGGAGTTTCTACAATGGTTACCGATCGCCATGAAGAATCTTTGGATAAAGTACCGCATAAAAGTTTTCGGGGTCCCAAATTTTTGCCGACCTGGATGTTTGCTTTTACATATCCGCATAATGTTAACGAAGATGGAATTTTATTGCCTGGTTGCCAGGGAAAATATTGCCGCGCTTTGCCTCAGCCTGTTTTTCCCACCCCATTTTATGAAATAGTCGCTTGCTTTATTTTATTTGCTGTTTTATGGTTAATACGCAAACGGATCAAAGTACCAGGGGTGCTTTTTTGTGTTTACCTGATCTTGAATGGTGTAGAAAGATTTTTAGTAGAAACGATCCGCGTAAATACTACCTATTCAATTTTTGGAATTCATCCGACTCAGGCAGAATTAATATCTGCAGCATTAGTAATAACTGGAATTATTGGAATTATTTATTTCTCCCGAAAAGAAACAACGGCCGAAGAATTATAAATAATTTCTTTTTTCGCTTAAAGAATTTTCATCAGGCTCTTCTAATTTTTTTGCAAATTTTCCGATGGTAAGTCCTTGAATGATGATCGAAAATAATACCACGATATAGGTAATTGAAACAAACATGTCGCCGTACATGTATTTTGGAACAGCAAGTGCAAGCGCCACTGAAATGCCACCTCGCAACGCTCCCCAGGTAAGAATAGGAATGGTATTTTTGTGAAAAGAATTTTTATATTTTAGAAAGCGTATGGGCAATGAAACTGAAATCAGGCGCCCAAATAATACGATAACAATGGTAATACAGCCAAGAAACAATAAAGTAAGATTGAACGGAATGATCAGCATTTCAAAACCAATCAGGAGGAATAAAATCGCGTTCATTACTTCGTCTATCATTTCCCAGAATTTTCCGATATAATCCCTGGTAACATCGCTGGCTACTACATCCATGCTTTTATTGCCTGTGATAATTCCGGCAACAACCATGCTCAGCGGGCCGCTGACGTGCATGACTTCCGCAAGAGAATAACCACCCATTACGATTGCCAGCGTTACCATTACTTCGACCACATAATTATCAATGGAACGTAAGGCGAGGTAACCGATATATCCTAAAAGCCATCCAAAAAGCAAGCCGCCACCAGCTTCGCGCAGAAAGAGCCAGATGATTTTCCAAACTGAAATATTTTCAATTCCAATCTGCGCAATCTGATAAAATGTAATGAACAAAACGACTCCAACACCATCGTTCAACAAACTCTCGCCACTGATTTTCGTTTCAAGAGATTCTGGAATTTTTGCCTTTCTTAAAATACCTACCACGGCAATCGGATCGGTTGGAGAAATTAATGCGCCAAATAAAAGGCAATAGAGAAAATTAATGGAAAGGCCAAAAAGTATCGTTGTAAAATATAACAATCCGCCGATTATAAAAGTAGAAATTACGACGCTTATGGTAGCAAAGGTGATAATTGAAGTACGCTCGGCCTGCAACTTTTTAGAATCTACATGGATTGCCGCGGCAAATAGTAAAAAACTGAGCATTACTTTGAGCAATACGGTTTGAAAATCAATCAGGCTGATGGCCCGGGTTGTCGTTGCGAAGAATTCAGGAGAAATATTTCCAATACCTACTACCGCCAGGGAGGTGATGAGGGAAATGAGCATGATGCCAATCGTTCGCGGCAATTTTATAAACCGGTTATTGATATATCCAAAAATGGCAGTCAATACGATTATAAGGGTGATAATATTATAAATCTCCATGCGGAAAGATAAAGGTTGTTTTTCTGTAAAAAATCTGGTTCATGTTTACACAATCAAGACAAATTTCTTACCACGAATTGCAGCAGTTCTAACGAATCATTCTGGATTTTTTTCCAATAAACAAATAAAAAATGCAGAATCGTATTTGCTTAAATAAGATTCTGCATTCGATAAATTATCACTTGAAACCATTAGATAAACCGATATTTTACATCAAAGCCATATCCAGCACCTGTTGCATGGTTTTCACATAATTTACTTTTAATCCTTTTATATAATTTGGATTGATCTCATTTACGTCCTTTTCATTCTGTGCACTCATGATGATTTCCTTTATTCCAGATCTTTTCGCTGCAAGAACTTTTTCTTTAATTCCGCCAACAGGAAGCACTTGTCCGCGTAAAGTAATTTCGCCGGTCATTGCCATATAAGGTTTTACACGGCGACCGGTAAATGAAGAAGCAAGCGCTGTCATCATGGTAATTCCTGCACTTGGACCATCTTTGGGAACAGCTCCTTCCGGCACATGAATATGAACATTTTTCTTATAAAACATTTCCGGATCTATTCCGTACTTTTTCGCATTCGATTGCAAATAGCTGAGTGCGGTAGAAGCACTTTCTTTCATCACATTTCCAAGATTACCGGTAAGTTTTAAGTCGCCTTTTCCATTATCGCTCGTGGCAGATTCTATAAACAAAATATCACCGCCTACATACGTCCACGCCAATCCGACGGCTACTCCGGCCATGTTTGCCGTTTTATACACTTCATTGCTGTAGCGTGATTTCCCTAAAATTTTATCGATATCATTGATACTTACAGTTGGTTTTAGTTTTCCTTTTTCAGCATATTCCCGCGCAAGGTTACGCATCACACTTGCCAATTGCCTGTCCAATTCGCGTACGCCGCTTTCACGTGTAAAATCCGCAATAATTTTTTCCAAAACAGCATCGCTTATTTTAAACTTTACATCTTTTAATCCATGTGCTTCTTTTTGCTTTGGCAACAAATGTCTTTTGGCAATTTCTATTTTCTCCTCAATCGCATAACCGCTGAGATCTATAATTTCCAAACGATCGCGCAACGCCGGTTGAATATTTTGTAAATTATTCGCTGTCGCAATAAAAAGTACTTTGCTCAAATCATATTCAAGCTCCAGGTAGTTATCATAAAAATTATTGTTTTGCTCCGGATCCAACACTTCTAATAACGCGGAAGAAGGATCGCCGCGAAAATCTGTTCCTACTTTATCTATTTCGTCCAGAATCATCACCGGATTGGAAGATTTTATTTTGCGGATTGATTGTAAAATTCTTCCCGGCATTGCGCCAATATATGTTTTACGATGCCCCCGGATCTCACTTTCATCATGCAAACCTCCAAGGCTCACTCTCACGTATTTTCTGTTGATCGCATTGGCAATACTTTTTCCAAGAGAAGTTTTTCCGATTCCCGGAGGGCCTACAAAACAAAGTATCGGACTTTTCATATCGCCTTTTAATTTTAAAACAGCCAGGTACTCTAAAATCCTTTGTTTGATTTTTTCCATTCCATAATGATCGTGGTCAAGGATTTTTTTAGCTTTTTTAAAATCATACTGGTCTTTGGTATAATCTTCCCACGGCAGGTCCAGCATCAGGTCCAGGTGATTGTAAACAACTGAATAATCAGGCGTTGAAGGATGCATTCTCTCGAGCTTTTCAACGCCTTTATTAAACATTTCTTTTGCAGCATCTGGCCATTTTTTTGTTTCCGCTTTTTTCTGCATTTCTTTCACCTCAGCGACATTATCACCACCCAATTCTTCTTTAATTGCTTTTAATTGTTGCTGCAAAAAATAATCTTTCTGCTGCTTATCAAGTTCTGCGCGGGTTTTGTTGGTTACTTTATTTTTTAATTCTGCATATTGCAATTCGGTTTGCAACAAATTCAACAACACTTCAGCTCTTGCTTTGATATTTTGAATTTCCAACAGCTTTTGTTTTTCAATAACATTGCTGTTCAGATTGCTGCTTACAAAATGAATTAGGAACGCCGGATTTTCGATGTTTTTTAAAATGATTGTTGCTTCTGAAGGCATATTCGGCGACAGCTGAATGATCTGTCCGGAAAGTTCTTTTATAGAAGAAACCATTGCGTCAAAATCTTTATCTTCTTTCAATTCTTCATCAGGAAGCACAGTGATCTTTGCTTTGAAATACGGCTCTTCAGAAGTGATCTCATCAATTTTGAACCTCTTTTTGCCCTGGATAATAACAGTCGTTCCACCATCCGGCATTTTGATTTGTTTCAGGATTTTTGCTACTGTTCCAACATTTACCAAATCGCTCACAGTTGGCTCTTCTACCTGACTGTCTTTTTGTGAGATCACACCGATCAATTTGTCAGCTTTATAAGCATCGGTCACAGCTTTTATGCTTTTATCACGGCCTACAGTAATCGGAATCACCACACCAGGAAAAAGCACGGTATTTCTCAAAGGAAGCAGCGGTAATTCAGCAGGAATCAGTTGTTCGTCATTTCCGTCATTGTCTTCGTGTAAGGGAATCATGGGCATAAATTCCATCTCGTCTTCCGGCCCATCAAGGAAATAATTTTTATTCATATAATAATTTACTCATTGTCATTTTGTCAAGAATCTTGTCAAAGAAACGAAGTTTTTAAAGGATAACTATATTGTTCAAGATTAATGCCATGTTAAAGAAAAAAGTTGCATCTTTTTTTATGGTTGATCCAATAAACAAACAAAAAAACCGAATTTATATTTTAATGGAAACGTTATTTTTTGCACTTTTATTTTTGTTCACAAATGCAACTCCTTTATTTGCCTGTTTTATATTGTAATTTTGCAGGAGAATCAGATTATGAATACGACGAAACCATTTAGTATCGAGGAAGATCAGGCCGATTTGTTGATAGATGATGGAAACAATTGCCAGTTGATCGTTTGGAACGATGAAGTGAATACTTTTGATTGGGTGATCGAAACCTTGATTGATATTTGCGGCCATACAGCTGAACAAGCTGAACAATCAGCAATGATCATTCACACGAAAGGCAAATATGCAGTAAAAGAAGGTTCTTTTAATACTTTGAAACCAATGTGTGACGCGATTACCGAACGCGGCATCGGCGCGACAGTGGAGGAGCTTTCAGAAAGGTAATTGTCCTCATTTTATTAAATTTTAAATCCGGACTCTTGGATGAAGAAGTTGTGTATGATTTCCCCGACGTAAATACCGCTAACGAAAACGGCCTTGTTGCTGTTGGCGGTAATCTCTCTTTTGGCACTTTATTAAACGCTTATACAAACGGAATTTTTCCCTGGTACAATCCTGATGAAATCATTCAATGGTATTGTCCGGATCCGCGATTTGTTCTTTTTCCCAACAAGATAAAAATAAGCCACAGCATGAGAAATGTTTTAAACAAACATCTCTTTAAATTCACGGTTGATAAGGCTTTTGCAGACGTAATTAAAAACTGCAGAACGGCAAAAAGGGACGGCGATCCAGGTACGTGGATCAGTGACGAAATCGAAGAATCTTACAATAATTTATTTGAAAAAGGTTTTGCGCATAGTGCTGAAGCGTGGGAGAATAATGAATTGGTTGGCGGACTTTATGGAGTGTTGATTGGGAAAGTTTTCTTTGGAGAAAGTATGTTTGCCCATAAAAGCAACGCAAGCAAATTTGC
>Ga0068855_100001275_pt1 | contig 31214 bp, 24 predicted proteins | sample KBSCornC52_FD_66592 | JGI IMG/M metagenome (GOLD analysis project Ga0068855, IMG submission 66592) | Corn rhizosphere microbial communities from Kellogg Biological Station, Michigan, USA - KBS Corn C5-2 | ecosystem: Host-associated > Plants > Roots > Rhizosphere > Soil ...
GTCGTCGGTGTTGAGGTCGACGAGGATCGGGTCGCTGCCGGTGAAGCCGGCAGGAACCACGCTCTCGACGATCCAGTACGAGCCGGCCTCGAGCTTGTCCGTGTCAAGGAGTCCGTCCGTCGTGGTCGCGGGGCCGAAGACGAGCTTGTCGCCCGGTTCGAAGGTCCCGTTCCCGTTGTCGAGATAGACATTGAAGGAGGCGCCGTCGAGCATCAGGTCGTCGCTGGTGTCGGCTGTGCCGCGATCGTCGAACTTGGCGATCAGGATGCTGGCCGTATCGGCGGGCTGGGGGGTCGGTACTGGCGTGGGCGCAGGCGTCGGCGCCGGCGTGGGCGCAGGCGTCGGGGCCGGGGTGGGTGCGGGGGTCGGCGCGGGGGTCGGGGCCGGGGTCGGCGCGGGCGTCGGCGTGGGCGCAGGCGTGGGGGTCGGCGTCGGCGCGGGGCTGTCGTCGCCGCCGCATCCGGCCACCGCCAGGGAGGCGACGAGGCTCATCAGCAGTCCCAGGCGCGCCAGCGAGTTCGAATTGTCCATCGTGAAAGTCTCCGTTGTGGGTAGCTTGCCTCGTCATCGTGCCGACGGGGCCGCGCGCTCACCGGTGCGGGCTTGCGGAGGACTTGATGGATCTTGCGAACTTGCGCGTTCGCCGCTCAACCCATGCGCGGCTCGACGGGCATGCCGAGCTCGCAGCGCACATGGCGTACGCCGGGCGTGCATTGGCCGGGGTCGTAGCGCTCGCGGAACGGGCCGATCGCCAGCTGCCAGGCCGTCTGCGGGAGCCACCGCCCCAGCAGCGCGTGCCAGCCGTCGGCGATGTCGGCGGCGGAGCCGTCGTACTGCAGCGTGGCCATCCAGCGTGCCGGGATGCGCTTGTGCAGCAGTGGCGGCGGGAACGAGCCCGCGAATCCGAAGCCCGGCGGCAGTTGCACGCACGCATCCATGCGGCAGCGCTCCGACCCGACGATGCCCGGATCGTCCAGGCCCATGAACAGCAGCGGCTGGCCCACCAGGCCCAGCGCGCGCACGGCGCTCATGAAGCGATCCCACAGCGCCGGCGCCACGAGCGCGAAGTCGCCGCGGCCACGCATGAACAGCACGTCCATCTCCGGCTCGCGTGCGACGGTCACCGGCGGCATGCCGCGCAGCCAGCCATCGTCGTCCTGCGCGCGGCCGCGCCAGGTGGACGGCGTCATGCCGAAACGCTCGCGGAACGCGCGCGCGAAGCCCTCGGGCGACGCGAAGCCGCAGTTCAGCGACAGCGCGGTGATCTTCTCGTCCGGGCAATGGCGCAGGCGCCCGGCCGCCACGTCCAGGCGCCGGCGCCGCACGAACTCGTTGAGCGTCTCGCCGCTCCACACGTGGAACAGGCGATGGAAGTGGAAGGGCGAGATCGCGGCGACGGTGGCCATGCGCTCCAGCGACAGCTCGTCGTCCAGGTGCGCATCGACGAAGTCGACCACCGCCTCGAGCCGCCTGACGTGATGGCCGTGCAGCGCGAGCGCCGGACGGGGGGCCGGCAACGGAAAGTCGGCGGCCGCGGCGCGCATCACTTGCGGCGCGGGCGCGTGGTGCCCCGCACCACCAGCCGCAGGTCCGGCACGGGCTCGCTGCGCGGCGGCGTGGCGCCGAGCGCGGCGAGCAGCTGGTGCGCGGCCGCGCGGCCCATCTCGTAGATCGGCTGGTGCACGGTGGTCACTGCCGGGGTCATGTAGGCCGACTGCGGCAGGTCGTCGAAGCCCACCAGCGAGATGTCCTCGGGCACGCGCAGGCCGCGTTCGTAGAGCACCTGGCGCGCGCCCCACAGCGTCTGGTCGTTGGCGCAGAAGACGGCGGTGAACTCATGGCCTTCGTCGAGCAGCTGCGCCATCGCGTCGCTGCCGCCCGTCTCCATGTAGGTGCCCACGCGCAGCAGGCGCGGGTCGACGGCCAGGCCCGCCTCGCTGTGCGCGCGCATGTAGCCCTCGCGGCGGTCGATGGCGTCGGGGTAGGACACGGGGCCGCCGATGTGCGCGATGCGCGCGTGGCCCAGCTCGATGAGGTGGCGCACGGCGCGGCACGCGCCTTCGACCTGGTCGCAGTGCAGCGAGAACACGTTGGTCGCGTGCAGGTCGCGGCCGGTGATCGCGATGGGCAGCTTGCGCGCCATCTCGCTGACCTGTTCGTCCTGCAGGTTGCCGCCCAGGATCACCATCGCGTCGACGCGGCGCGCGATGAGCAGGCGTGCGCGATCGAGTTCCTCGGCCGGGTTCCAATGGCCGGGCACGACGATGGGGGCGTAGTCGCTGCCCTGCAGGCCGTCCTCGATGCCGCGCGCGCCCCGCGTGAAGTACGGCGACTCGAGCTCCTGCGTCAGCACGCCGATCGTGCGCGTGGAACCGCTGCGCAGGCTCTGCGCCGCGAAGTTGGGCCGGAACTGCAGGCGCTCGATGGCCTTCTCCACGGCGGCACGCTTGTCCTCGGTCACCCGCGCGGTGCCATTGAGGATGCGCGACACGGTGGCCGCCGACACGCCCGCCAGGCGGGCGACATCGAGCAGCGTGGCGGGTTCGGCGAGAGGCTTTTCCTTGGGCGGCATGGGCGAGGGGTGACGACCGGAGTGACCGCGACGAACGCGGCGCGGCGCCGCCATGTTAACGACGACCGCACGAGGCGCCGGTGCGGCCTCCTGGTGCGACGAAGTCTAATTCGTGAAATCGTTATCACGCCAGGAGGGAAAACATGGAGTGCGCTGGTTTGACGGGCCGCAGCATGCTTGTTTTGCGGTTGTCGTCCCGCCAGATCAGGGTATTCACCAACTCGACCATCAACCCATTGACCAGATGACAACGTTGTCTCACACTGAATCCTGAAAACGATATCAGAGCCATCCCGGAGACTGCTTCCTCATGCGCCGACGCGCCCTGCTTCCCCTGCCGCTCGCCTGCCTGGTCGCCCGCCCCGCGCTCGCCGCGACGGGCCGCACCCAGCTGACGGTGGCTGCGTTCCCCGACCTGGACCGCAGCGCCAAGATCGCCATCGAGTCCTGGGCCGCGTCGCACCCGCAGGTCGAGGTGCGCCTGACCACGCGTGCGTTCGATGACCACCACACCGCGATGACCACCGCCATCGCCACGGGCGCGAACCTGCCCGACGTGATGGCGGTCGACATGGACTACCTGGGCAAGTTCACGCAGGCCGGTGGCCTGGAGGACCTCGATGCGTCCCCGTACGACGCACGCGCCGTCGCGCCGCTGCTCGCGCGCTTCACGCTGGGCCCGGCCACCGGCCTGGGCGGCAAGCTGCGCGCGCTGCCTGCCGACATCGGCCCGGGCGCCCTGTTCTACCGCGCCGACCTGCTGGCCCGCGCCGGCCTGGCGGAGGACGACCTCACGCGCGACTGGGCGTCGTACGTCGCCGCGGGCGTCAAGCTCAAGCAGGCCACCGGCAGCTACCTGTGCGCCAGCGCGATCGACCTGAAGGACATCCTGATCCGCGCCGGGCTGTCGGACGGCCAAGGCGTCTACTTCGACGCCGCGGGCCGGCCGCAGGTGACAACGCAACGCTTCGTGCAAGCCTTCACGCTCGCGCGCGACGCGCGCCGCGCGGGCATCGACGCGCGCATCGCGGCCTGGAGCAGCGAGTGGAGCGAGGGCTTCCGGCGCGACCGCGTCGCCACGCAGATGATGGGCTCGTGGCTCGCGGGCCACCTCAAGAACTGGATCGCGCCGGCGCAGTCCGGGTCGTGGCGCTCGGCGCCGCTGCCGGCGGGCGTGTCGGCGTCCTGGGGCGGCTCGTTCTGGGCGATCCCGGTGCGTGCCGCGCACAAGCCGCTGGCCTGGGACTTCATCCGCACGCTGTGCCTCGATCGCGCCCAGCAGCTGGAGGCGTTCCGCCGCCTCGATGCCTTCCCCGCGCTGCTGGCCGCGCAGCAGGACGACTACGTCGCGCAGCCGATCGCCTACCTGGGCGGCCAGGCCGCGCGCCTGCAATGGCGCGCGGCGAGCGAGCGCGTGCCGGCGCTGCACGTCGACCGCTACGACCAGGTCGCCAAGGCCATCGTCGAGGCCGAGCTCGACCAGGTGCTCGAACACGACAAGCCCATCCCGCAAGCGCTGGCCGACGCCCGCGCCGCCATCGAGCGCCGCGTGCGCCGCTATTGAGAGCGCCCATGCACGCTGCCGCCAAGCCCCCGCATCGCCGCCCGCTGATTCCGGCGCGCTGGGCGCCCTACGTCTTCATCAGCCCGTTCTTCCTGCTGTTCGCAGCCTTCGGCCTGTTCCCGCTGCTGTTCTCGGTGGCGCTGGCGTTCCACCAGTGGGACCCGGTGGGCGGCGTCTGGAGCATGCGCTGGGTGGGCCTGGACAACTTCGCCTATGCGATCGCGCGCGACGACTGGCTGCGCAAGGCCATGTTCAACACCGTGTGGATCGCGCTGGTCTCGGGACTGCCGCAGCACCTCGTGGCGCTGCCACTCGCCTGGTTCCTGCACCGTGCGTTCGGGCGCTGGCGCAACGCGGTGGTCGGCGCGTACTTCCTGCCTTTCATCACGTCGACCGTGGCCATCTCGCTCGTGTTCTCGTCGCTGTTCTCCAAGGACTTCGGGCTCGTCAACGCGGCCTTCGCCACGCTGCGCCAGGTGCCCGTTCTGGGCTGGCTGATGCCGGGCCAGGCGATCGACTGGAGCCAACCGGGCTATACGAAGTGGATGATCTCGGCGGTCGTCTTCTGGCGCTACGTCGGCTGGAACACGGTGCTGTACCTGTCGGCGATCCAGACCATCCCGCCCGAGTTGCTGGAGGCCGCGCAGATCGATGGCGCGAGCCCGCGCCAGCGCTTCGTGCACATCGTGCTGCCGCTGCTCAGGCCGATGGTGTTCCTCGCGGTGACGCTGTCGCTGATCGGCAACCTGCAGCTGTTCGAGGAGCCCTTCATCCTGACCGGCGGCACCGGCGGCATCGACCAGGCCGGCAAGACCGCCGCGATGCACATGTACGCGGTGGCCTTCATGGACGGCGACTTCGGCACCGCCTCGGCCATCGCCTGGCTGCTGTTCCTGCTGATCGTGGGCGCCACCGCGATCAACAAGCGCCTGCTGGGAGCACGTGCATGAACACGACTTCTCCCACGCCCGTCGCTTCCCTGCCAGGGGCCGCCCCGCGCCGCGCCGCGCCCGCCCGCCCGCACGCCCGCATGCGCGAGGGCCGCGGCGCGCTGCTCGCCGGCCGCGCCATCGTGCTGGCCGGCGCGGTGGTGATGCTGCTGCCGTTCTGGTTCATGTTCGTGTTCGCCACGCACAGCAACAGCGAGATCCTGTCGATGCCGCCGCCGCTGTGGTTCGGCCACTCGCTGGGCGACAACCTGCACGAACTGCTCGAGCGACTGCCCACCTTCTGGCAGAACCTGGGCTGGAGCTTCTACGTGGCGCTGGCCACCACGCTCCTGAACCTCGTCTTCTGCAGTCTCGCGGGCCACGCGTTCGCGCTGCTGGAGTTCGCCGGCAAGGAGCGCTTCTACGCCGCGGTGATGATGACGATGCTGCTGCCGGCCTTCCTGTTCATGGTGCCCACCGCGCTGACCATGAGCTGGCTGGGCTGGACCAACGAGGAGCGAGCGCTGGTCGTGCCGGCCGCGTGCAGCGCGCTGGGCATCTTCCTGATGCGCCAGTACATCGAATCCGCGATCCCGCGCGACCTCGTCGAGGCCGCGCGCCTGGACGGCTGCAGCGAGTTCGCGATCTGGTGGCGCGTCGTGCTGCCGCTGCTGGGCCCGGCCCTGGGCACGCTGGCGCTGATCACCTTCATCGGCTCCTGGAACAACTTCATCAGCCCGCTGGTGGTGATGCGCGACATGGATCGCTACACGCTGCCGCTGGCGCTGCGCTCGCTGCAGGGCTCGGGGCAGACGCCCTGGGGCGCCCTGTGCGCCGGTGCCGCGATCGCGGTGCTGCCGCTGCTCGTGATGTTCGTCCTCGCCTCGCGCCGCCTCATCGACGGCCTCACCGCGGGAGCCGTCAAGCACTGAGTCCCACCCCCACGCAAGCCGCGGCGCACCCCACGCGGCTTTTTCAAGAACTCCCCTGATAACGATTTCAACGCCACGGAGACGCGGCGCCTGATCGAACACCGACCGATGTCCAACCCGCACGCTCCCCTCACGCTCTCGCCTCGCACCCGCGCCACGCTCTCGCGCGACTTCACGTGGGGCGTGGCCACCAGCGCCTACCAGATCGAGGGCGCCGCGTCCGCCGACGGCCGCGGGCCGTCGATCTGGGACACCTTCTCGCACACCGCCGGCAAGACGACACGCGGCGAGACGGGCGACGTCGCCTGCGACCACTACCACCGCTGGCCCGGGGACGTGGCGCTGATGGCCTCGCTGGGGCTGGAGGCCTACCGTTTCTCGATCTCCTGGTCCCGCGTGCAGCCGCTGGGCCACGGCGCCTGGAACGAGCCGGGCCTCGCGTTCTACGACCGTCTCGTCGACGGACTGCTGGCCGCCGGCCTGCGCCCGCACGCCACGCTGTACCACTGGGACCTGCCGCAGGGGCTGCAGGACGCCGGGGGCTGGGCCTCGCGCGAGACGGCGCTGCGCTTTGCCGACTACGCCGAGGGCATCGCGCGCCGGCTGGGCGATCGCCTCGCATCGATCTCGACGCACAACGAACCCTGGTGCACGGCGGTGCTGGGCCACGAGCGCGGCCAGTTCGCCCCCGGTTTCAAGGACGCGGCGCTCGCCGCCGACGTGTCGCACCACCTGCTGCTGTCGCACGGGCTCGCGCTGCAGGCGATGCGCGCGACGGGCTGCCGCACCCCGATGGGCATCGTGCTGAACCAGTCGTCCGCAAGCGCCGCCACCGACAGCGCAGCCGACCGCGCGCTCGCCGCCACCGAGTACGCGCGCTTCGTGCGCTGGTACATGGAGCCGATCTTCGCAGGCGGCTACCCGCAGGACGCGGGCATCGACCACTACCCGCGCAACATCCGGCCCGGCGACTTCGCGACCATCGGCCAGCCGCTGGATTTCCTCGGCGTCAACTACTACACGCGCATCTGGGCCAGCGCGGCCACGCCGCCGCTGCCCGCACCGCGCGTGCTCGGCGTCACCGACATGGGCTGGGAGATCCACCCCGAGGGCCTGACCGAGCTGCTGGTGGACCTGCACCGCCGCTACCCCGGCCTGCCGCCCATCTACGTGATGGAGAACGGCATGGCCAACGCGGGCGACACCGTCGTCGACGGACGCGTGGCCGACACGGCGCGCATCGCCTACATGCACGACCACCTCGAGGCGCTGGCCCGCGCGCGCGAGGCGGGCGTCGACATCCGCGGCTTCTTCTACTGGAGCCTGCTGGACAACTACGAGTGGGATTCCGGCTACGACAAGCGCTTCGGCCTCGTGCACGTGGACTACGCGACCCAGGCACGCACGCCCAAGGACAGCGCGCTGTGGTACCGCGACACCATCGCCGCCCAGCACGCCGGCGTCGCGCCCTCCGGCCAGGAGACGGTCGATGGCTGAACTCCAGCTGCGCGGCGTGCGCAAGACCTTCGGCGGCACGACGGAGGTGCTGCGCGGCATCGACCTCGATATCGCCGACGGCGAGTTCATGGTCTTCGTCGGCCCCTCGGGCTGCGGCAAGTCGACGCTGCTGCGCCTGATCGCGGGGCTCGAGGCCGCCACCGGCGGCGAACTGCGCATCGGCGGCCAGCGCATGGACGGCGTGCCGCCCGCCGAGCGCGGCGTGGCGATGGTGTTCCAGAGCTACGCGCTGTACCCGCACATGACCGTGGCGCAGAACCTGGGCTTCGCGCTGAAGATGGCCGGCCGCCCCAAGGCCGAGATCGCCGCCGCGGTGGGCCGCGCCGCCGAGATCCTGCAGATCGTGCCCTTGCTGGGTCGCAAGCCCAAGGCCTTGTCCGGCGGCCAGCGCCAGCGCGTGGCCATCGGCCGCGCGATCGTGCGCGAACCGCGCGTGTTCCTGTTCGACGAGCCGCTGTCCAACCTCGACGCCGCACTGCGCGTGCAGATGCGCCTGGAGCTCGCCCGGCTGCACCGCGAGCTGGGCACGACGATGGTCTACGTCACCCACGACCAGGTCGAGGCGATGACCCTGGGCGACCGCATCGCGCTGTTCAACGGCGGCCGCATCGAGCAGGTGGGCGCCCCGCTGGAGCTGTACGAGCGCCCGGGCTCGCGCTTCGTCGCCGGCTTCCTGGGCCAGCCGCGCATGAACTTCGTGCCGGTGGCGCAACTGGACTCGGCGTGCCGCACGCTGTTCACGGGCCGCGCGAACCCGCTGCCCGCCGACTGGATGCTGGGCGTGCGCCCCGACCACCTGCGGCTGCACGCCGACGGCCCCGGCCTGCCCGGGCGCGTGGAGCGCCTGGAGCATGTGGGCGACGCCGTCCTGGCCTGGATCAGCCCCGCGACGGGCGGCGCCACGCTCGCGGTGCGGCTGTCTCCCGGCGAGGCGCTGCCCGACCGCGACGCGCGCGTGCGCCTGCGCCCGGTCGCCGGCCGCGTCCACGCCTTCGATGCGGACGGGCTCGCCCGGCCGCTGCCCGCCGCTGCGGCGTCCGCCATGGAGGCCGCCGCGACACCCTGCGCATGATCACGATCCCAGGGCACGAGGAGTCTGGCGGGCTCGTGCCCCGAAGCCGAACCGGACGCCACTCCCGCGTTTTCCCGGTGATGACAACAAACCGCCCACCGTATCCACTTTGGTGAGGAGACCATGAAGAAGACCATCCACACGATCCTGGCCCTGGCGCTGTTCAGCCAATGGCCCCAGCTCGCGGCGGCGCAGTCCGCCACGAGCCCCCCCGGCGCGCCCGCGAGGCCCGCCTCCGCCGCGCAAGGCAAGGCCGAGGAGCCCGCCGTCGACAAGGTGATCGTCACCGCCAACCGCCGCATCGAGACGCTGCAGAGCGTCTCGGGCGTGGTGCAGACGATCGACGCCGACACGCTGCGCAAGGACGGCATCAACGAGATCCGCTCGCTGCAGAACGAGATCCCGGGGATGAACATCGCCAACCAGGAAGGCAACGTCGAGATCTACATCCGCGGCGTGGGCTCGTCCAACAGCACCGAACTGGGTGACCCGGCGGCCGCGTCGCACATCAACGGCGTCTACATCCCGCGTCCGCGCGGGATGGGCACGATGTTCTACGACCTCGAGCGCGTCGAGGTGAACAAGGGCCCGCAGGGCACGCTGTACGGCCGCAACGCGATGGCCGGCACGCTCAACATCATCACGGCCAAGCCGCGCCTGGATCACTTCGGCGGCTACATGCAGTTCGAGGGCGGCGACCGCAGCAGCGGCGCCGAGGCCGCGCTGAACATGCCGCTGTCGCCCACGTTCGCGCTGCGCGCCGCGGCCTTCATGACGGACAAGACCTCGGGCTTCCGCAACGCCTCGCCGGATCCCAAGTCGCACGCGCTCACGCCTGCGGGCGAGGAGCACAACCAGGGCGCGCGGCTGTCGGCGCTGCTGGTGCCCACGGATCGGATGCAGGTCTCGATGATGGCCGACTACGGGCACGAGGGCGGCACCGGCTATCCGGGCGCCAACATCTACACCGCGGTCAAGGCCACCGGCCTGCGCGCCGAGCAGCTGCCGCTGCGCGACATCGTCTACCGCGGCGCGCAAGGCACGATGCACAACGACCTGTCGGGCGTGCAGGGCAAGGCCTCGTACGACTTCGACAGCTTCGGCGCCGAGGTGTCGCTGAGCCAGCGCAAGGTGGACTTCTACCAGCGCAACGCCCAATCGGAGGGCATCGCCTGGCCGGGCCGCGACTATTCGGGCGTGGCGTGGGACACCTTCTCGACGCAGTACTGGCAGACGAAGTCCGACAGCAAGATCGGCGAGCTGCGCCTGTACTCGGGCGAGGACGCCAAGGTGTTCCAGTGGAACCTGGGCCTGTTCGGGTTCAACGAGAACCAGAAGGTGGGCTACCTCTCGCTGGTCGACAACGGCTACTGCTGCTACTCCGGCACCGAGTTCACGATGCCCAAGGTGATCGGCAAGTCCGCTGCGCTGTTCGGCGACGGCACGCTGTCGGTGACCTCCAAGCTGCGCCTGATCGGCGGCCTGCGCGAGACCGAGGAAGCCAAGTCGCGCTACGGCATCGGCGGCAACCTCGCGCTGACGCTGGGCGGCGCCGATTTCGCCTGCTGCATGGCCACGCGCCTGGGCACCGAAGGCTTCGTGCCCGCGCTGCTCGATCGCCCGAACTTCGACATGAGCAAGGTGACCACGCCACAGCAGATGGCGCAGTTCCTCATGCAGACCACCCTGGCGCCCGGCGCGCGCGACACGCTCAATGCGCAGATCGGCCCGATCGCCAACGGCACGAACCCCAAGGGCGACTGCTTCGTGCGCTCGGACATCGACCACGGCTCCATCACCTGCCCCACCGACCAGAACGGCGGCTTCAGCTACGCGAACCTGGCCGTGCCCGAACAGCAGGTGGGCAGCAGCAAGTTCCACTACACCGACTGGCGCCTGGGCACCGAGTACGACATCACCAAGGACAACATGGTGTACGTGAAGGTGTCCACCGGCCACAAGGCGGGCGGCTTCAACGACAGCTTCCACGGCTCGACCGTGCCCGAGCTGTTCCGTCCCGAGCAGCTGCGCGTGCTGGAGGCCGGCTCGCGCAACGCGTTCGACCTCGGTGGCCGGCGCGCGGTGTTCAACCTGTCGGGCTTCTACTACGACTACAAGGACCAGGTCTTCCAGGATCTCACCTGCATCACGGTCGACACGACGCAGAACCCGCCCACCTGCAGCGGCTACTCGCTGGTCAACCGCAACATCGGCAAGTCGCACCTGGCGGGCCTGGAGGCCGAAGGCCGCTTCGCCCTGCCGATGGGCTTCAAGCTGGACCTGAACGGCGCGCTGCTGCACACGCGCATCGACCGCGGCGTCGTCGCCGACGTGCGCGCGATCGACTACAGCCAGGGCGGCAAGAGCCCGCTGATCGACCTGACCGGCAATGCGCTGCCGCTGGCCTCCAAGGTCAACCTGTCGGCCCGCCTGCAACAGGTGTTCGGCCTGGCCGGCGGCAAGGCCGACTGGCAGGCGCTGCTGAACTGGCGCTCGGCGTACTACCTGACGCAGTTCAACGAGAAGCCCGTCGTGGCCATCAACGGCGACACGACGACCGCCCTGCAGGCCGGCTTCCCGGATCGCCAGGTCGGCTTCCTGACGCTGAACCTGGGCGCCGGCTACACCTTCTCGGGCGGCCTGCGCCTGGAGGCCTACGTCAACAACGCCACCGACAAGCAGGCGTCGCAGAAGGCGCTGGTCGGCGCCTCGCTCGACATCCGCTTCCTGAACGACGCCCGCTCGTACGGCGCGCGCGCCCGGATGGACTTCTGACGCCCAACCGTCATCGCGGCGGCAACCGCCTGCGATGATCCCCGTGCCCGCGGCCGTCGGCCCTTCGACGCCGCGGGCATGTTTCCTTCCGGAGAGCTTTCCCATGATGACCAGGCGCCTGCTCGCCTCGACACTCGCCGCCGTCGCGCTGGGCCTGGCCGCCTGCGCCGCGCCCGTCGCACCCCACCCCACGCCGGCCATCGCCCCCGCGCCGGCGGCCGTGGACGCGCTCGCCGACTTCCCCCCGCTGCCGCCCGCGTCGCTGCCGGGCGCCTCGGCCGCCGCGCGCCGCTTCGCGGCCAGCCTGGGCCGTGGCGTCAACCTGGGCAACATGCTGGACGCGCCCGCCGAGGGTGCGTGGGGCTTGCGCGTGGACGAGCGCTACATCGCGCTGGTGGGCACGCGCGAGGGCGGCCCGATCGCCAGCGTGCGCCTGCCCGTGCGCTGGAGCAACCACGCGAGCCCGGACGCCGAGGCTCGCATCGATCCCGCGTTCATGGCGCGCGTCGACGACGTCGTGCAGCGCCTGCTCGCGCGCGGCGTGCCGGTGGTCCTCGACATGCACCACTACCGGCAGCTCGATGGCGACCCGCTGGACGCCGGCGAGGCCGCGGTGCCCGACGCCGTCGTCGAGCGTCGCTTCCTGGCGATGTGGGCGCAGCTCGGCGAGCACTTCCGCGCCGCGCCACCCACGCTCGCCTTCGAGCTGTACAACGAGCCCCACGGCAGGCTCACGCCGCGCTGGAACGACCTGATGTCGCGCGCGCTGCGCGTCGTGCGCCGGAGCAACCCCGAGCGCATCGTCGTCGTGGGCCCGACACAATGGAATTCCGCGCGCGGCCTGGTCGACTTCGTGATGCCGCCGGACGCCAACCTCGTGCTCACCGTGCACCACTACGACCCGTTCACGTTCACGCACCAGGGTGCCCCGTGGATCAAGCCGGCGCTGCCCGGCGGCGTGGGCTGCTGCTCGCCGCAGCAGCTGGCCGACATCCGCGGCCCGCTCGACACCGCGCAGCAGTTCGGCGCGCGCACCGGCTACCCCGTCTGGGTGGGCGAGTTCGGCGCCTTCGAGTCGGTGGCGCGGGACGACCGCGTGCGCTACACGCGCACCATGCGCGACGAGATCGAACGCCGCGGCATGACCTGGGCGTACTGGGAACTGGCCGGCGGCTTCGGCTTCGTCGACCCGGCGACGGGCCAGGTGCGCCCGAACGGCATCGAACGGGCGCTGTTCGGGCCGCGCGCGGTCGACTAGGCCGCGCGACTCCGAAAATCGCGCCGTCATCCTGCGCGCAGTCGCAGGATCTACCCCGGCCACGACACCGCCTCGGCGCACGTGGATCCTGCGACTGCGCGCAGGATGACGGCGCGCGACGGTGCGCCGATGGCGCGGGCGTGGGAGCCGACAGCGCCTAGTCTTCGGCAACCGCCAGCCCGTTGCGCCCGGCGGCCTTGGCACGGTACAGCGCGCGGTCCGCGCGCACCATCAGCGTCTGCGCATCGACATCGATCGAGCCGTCGAGCCAGGCCAGGCCCATGCTGGCCGTCACGTCCAGCGTCTTGCCGCCCACGCGCATCGGTGCGCGGATGGCGTGCAGCAGCTTGGTGGAGACGCCCACCGCCTCCTCGCGCGTGGACAGGCCGTCGAGGATCACCACGAATTCGTCGCCGGACAGCCGCGCCGCGACGTCCGTCTCGCGCAGGCCGGACTCCAGGCGCGTGGCGAATTCGCGCAGCACCGCGTCGCCGACGCCGTGGCCGTGCGTGTCGTTGATCGACTTGAAGCGGTCGACGTCCAGGTAGATCAGGGCCAGCGGCCGGCGCGCGCGGCGGTAGCGTGCGAGCGCATGCTCCAGCAGTTCGTCGAACTGGCGCCGGTTCGCCAGGCCGGTGAGCGTGTCGACGCGCGCGAGGCGCTGCAGCTCCCGTTCCGTGTCCTTGAGCGCGGTGACGTCGGTGCTCAGCGTGTAGACGCCGCGCACGCCGCCGTCCTCGCGCACGTCGGGCATGTAGACGGTCTGCAGGTTGCGCAGGCCCTGCAGCGTGCGCGAGACCACCTCGAACTCGACGCGCTGCCCGCCGAGCGCCGCGCGCAGGTGCTCGCGCCGCGCCGCGTAGTGCTCCTCGCCCACCACCTCGCGCAGCGGGCGGCCGATCGAGACGGCGATGTCGGCGCCCAGCCACTCGTGCAAGGTCGCGTTCATGAAGCGCAAGCGTTCCTCGGCGTCGACGTAGGTGATCAGCATCGGCAGGTTGTCGGTGACCGCGCGCAGCTGGCGCTCGCTCGCCTCGATGCGGTCGCGCGCGAGCTGCTGCTCGGTGCGGTCGGTGACCAGTCCGTAGACCCCGATGACCTCGCCGCGCTCGTCGCGGTCGGGCACGTAGTGCACCTGCATGAAGGCCGCGCCGCTGGGGACCTTGTTGGTCAGGTCGAAGACGACCTCGCGGCCGGCCAGCGCCTCGTCGATCCGCGCGCGCACGCCTTCGAAGACCGGCTCGCCGAACACCTCGGCCACCGTCCTGCCCACCGGCGATTCGGCCAGCGAGAACCAGCGCACGTAGTTCGCGTTGACGAAGGTGTAGCGGTACTGGCGATCCATGCGCGAGATCAGGCCGGGGATGTGGTCGGCGATCGCGCGCACCAGCGACTCGCTGCGTGCCAGCGCGAGCTCCGCGCGGAAGCGCTCGGTGATGTCGAGCACCATGATGAAGAAGCCCGGCACCGAGCCGTCGGCGTGCACCTCGGGCACGTAGCGCACCATGAAGTGCTTGCTGGCGTTGTCCTTCCAGCCCGTGCGCTCGAAATGCTGCGCCTGCCCACGCAGCGCACCCTCGATGTGGGGCAGCAGCGCGGCATGCGCGTCGTCGCCCAGGAACTCGCGCATCGTGCGTCCCACCACCGCGTCCGGCTCGACCCCCATCACCTGCCTGAACTGGCCGTTGGCGAAGCGGTAGACCTGCTGGCGGTCGACGTAGGCGAACATCGCCGGCACGTGGTCGGTGACGGCCTTGAGCCGCGCCTCGCTCGTGGCGAGCTGCTCCTGGGCGACGACCCGCTGCGTGATGTCGCGCAGGCTCATGTGCGTCTGCCAATGCCCGCTCGACTTGCGATAGCGCGCCACCTGGCACTCCACCACCAGGCGCTCGCCGCCGGGGTGCGCCAGCACCAGCTCCGTGGTCGAGGCCGGCGCGCCGTCGGCCACCAGCGCGCCGATGCCGCCGGCGGCATCGCGCAGCGCGTCGCTTGCGGGGCGGCCCACCAGGTCCTCGGCCTTCGCCCCGCACATCGTCGTGAAGGCCGCGTTGGCCTGCAGGATCCGGCCCTCCTCGTCGATCACCAGGATGCCATCGGCGCTGTGCTGCAGGAACGCCGCGAACTGGCGCCGGCTCGCCTGCAGGGCCATGCACAGGTTGCAGATCAGCAGGCTGGTGCACGCCTGCGCGGTGACGTAGCTCCACAAGGCCAGCGATCCGGCGCGCGGATCGTGCAGCGCGAAGGGCCCGAAGCCGCGCGCGGTGCCGAAGCCGGCGGCCGCCGACAGCAGCAGCACGCCGATCGACGCCGCGATCACGCCGCCGCGCACCGCCAGCAGTGCCAGCAGGAAAAAGGGCAGCGCCAGCAGCGGGTAGACGAACGCCGAGTCGCGGCCCAGCCAGCTGGAAAACGTGGTCAGTCCGCAGGCCGCCACGATCGACAGCAGTGCCAGGTTGCGCAAGCCGGCACGGCCGCCGAAGGCCTCCGCAACGCGCTCGCGGCGCCAGGCGATCAGCGGCACGCCCGCCAGCAGCGCTCCGACGGCGTCGCCCACGAACCAGCCGGCCCACGCCGGCAGCACGCGCGTGGCCTCGGGCGCGCCCGCCACGACCAGCCACAGCACGCCATTGAGCGACGTGACGGCCATGCCGAGCAGGATCGCGGCCAGGAACACGAGGATGTCGCGACGATGCAGCAGGCGGTCGTCGAAACCCCAGCGTCGCAGCAGCCGCGCCGCCAGCAGCGTGCCAACCGTGTTGCCGGCGCCGACGAACACGGCGATCCACAACGGGCCGCCGATCGACGCGTTGGCCGCCACCGCCGCCAGCCAGACGGCCGGCGCCATGCCCGGGCCCCAACGGCGAAACGCCGCCACGGCGATGCCGGTCGGCAGCCACACCAGCGAGATGTGCGTGCCCACGTAAGGGATGAGCAGGCCCAGTCGCGCCGCCAGGTAGTAGCCGGCGGCCACCGCGAGCGCGCGCAGGATGAGCGCGACGACATCGACGGGCGCGCGTGGCGGCGCGTCGGCCAGCAGGGGGTCGAGACGGGCGGAGCCGTCCTCGGTGCTATCCATGAGTGCAGTGCTGCCACGGTGCCCGGATCGTCGCGTCCGGTCGTGTCCGTGTCGAAGCCCCCCAAGGGTCCGATATTAGCGATTGCCGGGCGGCCTGTCGTACCCCGAAGACGGGGGGGCAGATCGGCGCCGGCGAGACCGCCGGGCGTCACACAATGGCCGGATCACCGCCACGCACCGCCGCCGCATGCCCATGACGCCCCTCCGGCCGCTCGCCGTTCTCGCCGCCCTCGCCTTGGCCGTCGCCCTCCACGGCTGCGCCACCCGCCCGCCGGAGCCGCCGGCCGCGCCTGTCCGGGTCAAGCTCCTGGCCTTCAACGATTTCCACGGCAACCTGCAGTCGCCCGGCCGCCTCGGCGAGAACCTGCGCTCGGGCAAGCGGCCCGTGGGCGGCGCGGACGCGCTCGCGGGCTGGATCGCGCACCTGCAGGCCGGTCAACCCAACCACGTGGTGGTGGGCGGCGGCGACTTCGTCGGCGCGTCGCCGCTGGTCTCCGCGCTGTTCCTGGACGAGCCGACGGTCGAGGTGCTGGGCCGCATCGGCGTCGATTTCACCGCCGTCGGCAACCACGAGTTCGACAAGGGCGCCGCCGAGCTGCTGCGGCTGCAGCACGGCGGCTGCAGGGTCGCCGACGGCCAGGCCGACCCGAACAGCTGCAAGGGCCTGGGCTCCAAAGCGCCCGGCACGTTCGACGGCGCGCGCTTCCAGTGGCTGTCGGCCAACGTCGTGGACACCGCCAGCGGCCGCACGCTGCTGCCGGCGTACGGCATCAAGACCTTCGACGGCATTCCCGTCGCCTTCATCGGCATGACGCTCAAGGCGACGCCGGGCATCGTGTCGCCCAGCGGTGTCGCGGGGCTGGCGTTCCGCGACGAGGCCGACACCGTCAACGCCCTGGTGCCGCAACTGCGCGCGCAGGGCGTCGAGGCGATCGTCGTGCTGGTGCACCAGGGGGGCGTGCAACCGGCCGGGGTGAGCGACATCAACGGCTGCGACGACGCGCTGCGCAACGCCGACGGCAGCGAATCGGACATCGGCCGGATCGTGCGGCGCCTCGACGACGCGGTCGACCTGGTGATCAGCGCCCATACCCATGCGGCCTACAACTGCTCGCCCGGCGCCGTGGGCGCAGCGCGCGCGACCGGCCTGCCCAATGCATCCGGGCGGCTCGTTCCGGTCACCAGCGCTGCGTCGTACGGACGTGTGCTGACCGACATCGACCTGCAGCTCGACCCGCGCTCGCACGACGTCGCCGCGGTCGCGGCCGTCAACCGGCTCGTGGTGCGTGACGATCCCGCGGTGCCCGTCGACGCCGGCGTGCGCGACATCGTGCAGGCCTACGCCACGCTCGCCGCGCCGATCGCCGAGCGCGTCGTCGCCGAGCTCGCGCAACCGTTGCCCAACGACGCCGGCGACGGCGGCCAGGCGCCCGCGGGCAGCCTGGTCGCCGACGCCCAGCTGAGCGCGACGCAGGCGCCCGCGGCGGGCGGCGCGCAGATGGCCTTCATGAACCCGGGCGGCGTGCGCGCCGCGGGCTTCGTGCCGCCCGCCGGCGCCGGCGCGCCCTTCGCGCTGACCCAAGGCGCGGCGTTCACCGTGCAGCCCTTCGGCAACAGCCTGGTGACGATGACGCTCACGTCGACGCAGCTCAAGGCCTTGCTGGAACAGCAGTTCGACCACTGCACCGCTCCGCTGCCCAAGTGTGCGCTGCAACTGTCCGCCGGCCTGCGCGTGAAGTGGAGCGCTGCGGCGGGCGCGGGCGCGCACGTCGTCGATGTCGACTGGACGCCCATCGACCTGGCCGCCGTGCCGCCGGCGGTGACCGGGCCGACGCAGGCCATCGTGAACGCGGGCGTGGTGCTGGAGCCGGCGCGCCGGTGGCGCGTCACCGTCAACAGCTTCCTGGCCAGCGGCGGCGACGGCTATTCGACGCTGGTGGCAGGCACCGAGCGCCAGGGCGGCGCGCAGGACATCGACGCGCTGGTCGCCTACCTGTCACCATACCGTGCGTCGCACGCGCCCTACGACGCGCACGTGCCGGCGCTCGCCGAGCCGCGGCAAGTCCAACTGCATTGAGCGAGCGGTGGCGAGCGCGCAGGGCCGGGAAGCGAACGCGCCGACCACGCCGCCGCACCGCGCCCACCAGGTGTCATCCTGCGCGCAGTCGCAGGATCCACGCGTCGGGCTGCGCTTCTTGCGGGAGAAGTGGATCCTGCGACTGCGCGCAGGATGACGAATCGGTGGCGCTACTTCCGGGAGAAGCGGTTTCTGCGACGGCGCGCAGGATGACGAATCGGTCGCGCCTGACGCCGCCCCGGCAGGCCCACGGCCGACGGCCGCCGGGTGCCGGACGCAGCCCCGATCACGCGCCGTAGTGGCTCAGGAACAGGTCGACCGTCGCGATCGCCAGCTTCTTCTGCGCGGCCGGTGCCAGCCGCGGCTGGCCCATCGCCACCTGCGGCCAGAACGCGACGCCCTTGACGAGGCATTCGAGCTGCTTGTTGGCCTGCGCGGCGTCGGCCGGCCGGAGGGCGCCGGCCTTCTGCGCGGCGCGGATCCAGTCCAGCATCGCGCCGTCCTTCTCGCCGATGCGCTCCACCATCTCGCGCGCCCGCTCCGGCGAATGCAGGGCGGCGGCGATGGCCACGCGCGCGAGCGCCAGGAAGTTCTCGTCGGCCAGCATGGCCAGCTTGGCGTGCACCAGGTCCAGCAACTGCTCGCGCACCGGCCGGGCCGGCTCCCAGGCGCGCGCGAGCTCGCCGGCACTGTTCTCCCACAGGATGTGCAGGATCGCGGCGAACAGCTCGTCCTTGCTCGCGAAGTGGTTGTAGAGCGTGCGCTTGGACACCTCCGCCCGCGCCGCCACCTTGTCGACGCTGGTCGCCTCGAAGCCGTTGTCGCGGAATTCCACGATGGCCGCCTGCACGATGGCGTCGCGCTTGCGGTCGGTCAGGCGAGGGGCGGTGGAGCGGGTGGTCATGACAGAACTTTACACCAGGCAGTTTACTTTTTGGGGGAACGCCCATACACTGGAAACTACACGGTGCAGTTTACTTGACGACGACTGCACACGCCCTCGAAGGAATGCACATGCCCTGCCTCACCTCGCGCGCCCGCCAGCTCCCCGCGTCCGACGCCATCGATTCCCCGCAGCACCGAGACGGCAAGTTCCACAACGTCGTGCCGCGGCGCTCGCCGGGATTTCGCAAGACGCTGGCCATCGCCTGGCGCGTGCTCACCAGCAAGCCCGACACCACCGTGCCGCGCGCGCCCATCCCCGTGCAGCCGCTGGACGCCGCCACGCTGGCCGCCGCGCCCGATGCCAGCCTGTTCCGGCTAGGCCACTCGACGCTGCTGCTGAAGCTGGCCGACGAGTTCTGGCTGACCGACCCGGTGTTCTCCGAACGCGCCTCGCCGGTGCAGTGGGCCGGCCCGAAGCGCTTCCACGCGCCGCCCATCTCGATTGCCGACCTGCCGCCGATCAAGGGCGTGATCCTGTCGCACGACCATTACGACCACCTCGACCACGCCGCCGTCCTCGAGCTCGCGCCCAAGGTGGAGATGTTCGTCACGCCGCTGGGCGTCGGCGACCGCCTGGTAGGATGGGGCATCCCGCCGGAAAAGGTGCGCCAGCTCGACTGGTGGCAGCAGACGACCTTCGCCGGCGTGCGCCTGGTCGCCACGCCCGCGCAGCATTTCTCGGGCCGCGGCCTGGGCGACGGCGACTCCACGCTCTGGGCCTCGTGGGTGATCCAGGCCGCCGACCTGCGCGTGTTCTTCAGCGGCGACACCGGCTACCACGCGGGCTTCAGGACGATCGGCGAACGCTTCGGCCCGTTCGACGTGACGTTCATGGAGACGGGCGCCTATGATGCGCAGTGGCCCGAGGTGCACATGCAGCCCGAGGAGTCGCTGCAGGCGCACCTGGATGTGCGCGGCCGCTGGATGATGCCGCTGCACAACGGCACCTTCGACCTGGCGATGCATGCCTGGCACGAGCCGTTCGACCGCATCCTCGCGCTGGCGCAGGCGCGCGGGGTGCCGCTGGCCACGCCCGCGATGGGCGAGCGCCTGTCGCTCGCGCAGCCGCACGCGGGCGAGCGCTGGTGGCAGGCGGTCGAGACGTCCCGGCAAGCCGCGGCCGCCACGCAGGCCGCGTGAGAAAGGCGTTCCCATGACGATCTCGGTCCTCCTCACCGGCGCCACCGGCATGGTCGGCGAAGGCGTGCTGCTCGAATGCCTGGCCGACCCGCGCGTGGCGCGCGTGCTGGTCGTCAACCGCAAGCCACTGGGGCGCACGCACCCGAAGCTCACCGAGATCGTGCATGCGGACTTCCACGACCTGTCGCCCATCGAGCGGCAGCTTGCCGGCTGGGACGCCTGCTTCTTCTGCCTGGGCGTGTCGTCGATCGGCATGAACGAGCACGACTATCGCCACGCCACCTACGACCTGACCATCGGCCTGGCCCGCACGCTCGCGCGCGCGAACCCGCAGATGACGTTCTGCTACGTGACCGGCGCCGGCACCGATTCGACCGAGCACGGCCAGGTGATGTGGGCACGCGTCAAGGGCGCCACCGAGAACGAGCTGCTGCGCCTGTTCAGCCGCGCGGTGATGTTCCGGCCGGGCATGATGAAAGCCACGGCTGGCCAGCGCAACCTCAAGGGCTGGTACAAGGCCATCGCGTGGATCTACCCGATCGGCCGCGCGCTCGCGCCGGGCAGGTTCTGCACGCTGCAGGAGGTGGGCCGCGCGATGGTCAACGCGGCCACGGCCGGCGCGCCGCGCCACGTGCTGGAGGTGCGCGACATCGTCGAGCTGGCCGGCTTGCGGGCAAGCTGACGTCGGCGCGCGCGGCGCGCCTTCCGGACGTATGCTCGGGCGTCCTTCGAACGCCTGCCCGTCCATGCCCGTCGTCTCCCAGCGCATCACCGTGCCCGTCGTCCTCGTCCTGATGGGCGTGTCGGGCAGCGGCAAGACCACCGTCGCCAAGCTCATCGCGGACCGCCTCGACTGGGCCTTCGAGGAAGGCGACGCGCTGCACCCGCCCGCCAACGTCGCCAAGATGGCGGCCGGCCATCCGCTCGACGACGACGACCGCGCGCCCTGGCTCGCGAAGGTGGCCGACTGGGTGGACGCGCGGCTGGACGGCGGCGAGTCGGGCGTCATCACCTGCTCGGCGCTCAAGCGCAGGTACCGTGCGCTGATCGACCGCCGCGGACAGGGCGTCGAGTTCGTCTACCTGCACGGTTCGCGCGAGCTCGTCGCCGAACGCCTGGCCACGCGCCAGGGCCACTTCATGCCCTCCTCGCTGCTGGCCAGCCAGTTCGACGCGCTGGAGGAACCCGGCGCCGACGAGCCGGTGATCCGCGTCGAGATCGGTGCCACGCCCGACGCCATCGCCGACGACGTGATGGCCGCCCTCGGCCTCTGACAAAGGAGCTCCGCATGCCCGCCGGCCTCGTCCATCCCGCGCTCGATGCGCACGACACGCAGGTGCTGGTCGTCGCGGCGATCGGCATCGCGCTGATCGTCGCGATGATCGTCTGGCTCAAGCTGCATGCGTTCATCGCGCTGACCATCGGCGCGCTGTTCGTGGGCGCCGGCTCCGGCATCCCGCTGGGCAAGGTGACGGCCTCGTACGAGACGGGCGCCGGCGGCGTGCTGGGCTACGTCGGCGTGCTGATCGCGCTCGGCGCGATGGTGGGCAAGCTGCTGGCCGACTCCGGCGGCGCCGACAAGGTCGTCGAGACGCTGCTGCGCGGGCGCCCCGCCACGCTGCCGTGGAAGATGGCGCTGATCGCGTCGATCATCGGCATCCCGATGTTCTTCGAGATCGGCCTCGTGCTGCTGATCCCCGTCGTGATGCTGGCGGTGCACCGCTCCAGGGAGCCGGCGATGCGGCTGGGCATTCCCGCGCTGGCGGGCCTGTCGGTGCTGCACGGCTTCATACCGCCGCACCCCGGGCCGCTGGCCGCGATCGCGATCCTGCATGCCAACGTCGGCGTGACGCTCGCGCTGGGTTTGCTGATCGCGGTGCCCTCGGTGGCGATCGCCGGGCCCATCTACGGCGCGCTCGCCGCGCGGCTCGTGCCCGTGGGCGCGGCCGGCGCCGGGCTGGCCGTCACGCAGGCCGGCGACGCGGGCGCGGCGGACGCCGATGCCCGCTCGACGCGCAGCCCCGGGTTCGGCGCGATCATGGCCACGCTGCTGTTCCCGCTGGTGTTGATGCTGGGCAAGGCCGGCGCCGACATCTTCCTCGCGAAGGACGCGCCCGCACGCCCGCTGCTCGATTTCATCGGCGACCCCGTCTTCGCCCTGCTGGCCGCGGTGCTGCTGGCCATGGTGACCTTCGGTACCGCGGTGGGCTTCTCGCCTGCGGTGCTCGGCAAGAAGATCGGCGCCAGCCTCGCGCCGGTGGTCGGCGTGATGCTGATCGTGGGCGCGGGCGGCGGCTTCAAGCAGTCGCTGGTCGACGGCGGCACCGGCGTGGCGATCGCCAAGATCGCGCTGGCCGCGGGCCTGTCGACGCTGGTCCTGGGCTGGATCGTGGCGGTGCTCATCCGCCTGGCCACCGGTTCGGCGACGGTGGCCACCGTCACCGCGGCCGGCATCGTGGCGCCGCTCGCCGCGGGGCTCGCGCCGACGCAGCTGTCGCTCGTGGTGCTGGCCGTGGGGGCCGGCTCGCTGTTCTTCTCGCACGTCAACGACGCCGGGTTCTGGCTGGTCAAGGAGTACTTCGGCCTGACGGTCGGCCAGACGATCAAGACCTGGTCGATCATGGAAACCGTGATCTCCGTCGTGGGCCTGGCGCTCGCGTTCGGCCTGTCGCTGGTCCTGTGATGCCAACAATGACCGGAAATCGCGAAAGTCGATACCTGGCGGGGTAGACAACCTTGTCACCCGTGCAACACTCCGCTGGCTGACGGGAACCTCGACCGGACGGGGCACTCGCGCGGCACAGCGACGCCCGGCCCTTGGCGGCCCGGCAAGTGACAGACGCGACGAGTCCAAGAGGTCCGAACCGGTGAACGTACCCCGCGAGCAGCCGATCCCGCCAGGCCCGAGCGCATCGCGCCCGCTGCGCGACCGACGCCTCGTGCAGGCCACCTGGGCGGCCGGCATCGCGATCGTCGCCTCGTCGATCCCCGATTTCGTCCAGCAGCAATGGCAGAACCTGCCGCCGCTGTTCGTCGGCCTGGCCGCGATGGTCCTCGTCCTGGTGCTGGTGCGCGGCGGTCGTCGCGACGCCGCGGTGGCACTGCTGCTGACGTCGCTGATGGGCATGGTCGGCCTGCTGATGTGGCAGAACGGAGGCTTGCGCGACGCGTCGCTGCTGGCCTTCCCGTGCCTGCTGGTGCTGGCCGCGACGATGGGCTCGCGCCGCCTGTACCTGGCCCTGTTCGCCACCATGATCGCGCTGGTGGCCCTCGTCCTGGCGGCCAACGTCAATGGCTGGCACGTCAACACGCAGCCGCCGCTGTCGGCCAACACCTTCGTCGACATCGCCGCCGTCCTGTCCGTGACCTGCGTGGTCGCCTGGCTGATGGCCGGCGACATGCGCAGCGCGCTCGACGCCGTCAGCGCGCAGAACGCCCAGATGGCCGCGACGCAGGCGCGCATGGCGCTGATGGCCACGCACGACGCGCTCACCGGCCTGCCCAACCGCAGCCTCGCGCGCGACCGCTTCGAGCAGGCCGCCGCCATCGCGCGCCGCGGCGGGCACGGCGTGGCGATGCTGTACCTGGACCTGGACAACTTCAAGAACGTCAACGACACGCTGGGCCACAGCTCCGGCGACACCCTGCTGCGCGAGGTCAGCGACCGCCTGTCGGCGCTGCTGCGCACGGCCGACACCGTGGCGCGCCTGGGCGGCGACGAGTTCCTGCTGCTGGTGCCCGAGGTGGCCGACGCCGACGCCGTGGGCGACATCGCCGGCAAGGTGGTGGCCGGCCTGATGGCGCCGTTCGACGTGATCGGCATGGAGATCTTCTCGGGCTGCTCGCTCGGGGTGACGATGTTCCCGACCGATGGCGAGGACTTCGACAGCCTGCTCAAGAAGGCCGACATCGCGATGTACCGCGCCAAGGAATCGGGCCGCAACGCGTACCGGTTCTGGGACGGCGAGATGAACGCGAGCGTGGTGGAGCACGTCGAGCTGCTGTCGGCGATGCGCGCGGCGCTGGCGCATCGCGAGTTCACGCTGTCGTACCAGCCGCAGTTCGACCTGCGCACCGGCCGGCTGATCGGTGCGGAGGCGCTGATCCGCTGGCGCCACCCCGAGAAGGGTCCGATCTCGCCGGCGCGCTTCATCCCGCTGGCCGAGCGCTCGGGGCTGATCGTGCCGATCGGCGACTGGGTGCTGCAGGAGGCCTGCGCGCAGGCGCAGCGCTGGCGCGCGGCGGGGTGGACGGACCTCACGGTCTCGGTGAACGTGTCGCCGGTGCAGTTCCGGCGCGGCAGCGTCGAGGCTTCGGTGGCGCAGGCCCTGGCCGACTCCGGGTTGCCCAGCGAGAACCTCGAGCTGGAGCTCACCGAATCGCTGCTGATCCAGGATTCGCTGCAATTGGCCGAGAGCCTGGCCAACCTGCGGCGCATGGGCGTGCGCTTCGCGATCGACGATTTCGGGACGGGCTATTCGAACCTCGCCTACCTGAAGCGGTTCGAGGTGGAACGGCTGAAGATCGACCAGACCTTCGTGCGCCGCCTGACCGACGACGTGCAGGACCAGGCCATCGTGCGCGCGATCGTGCAGATGGCCAGCAGCCTGAACCTGTTCACGGTGGCCGAAGGCGTGGAAGACGGGGCGACGCTGGCCCTGCTGGGCGACCTCGGGTGCCAGCAAGGCCAGGGCTTCCATTGGTCGCCAGCGGTGCCCGCGTCTGAATTCGAGACGTTCCTTCGCTGCTAGGCGGGTGGGCCTGCGACAACGCGGGCCCTGCGAGGCGCCGGCCTGCGAGGCGCCGACCTGCGAGGCCCCGGCCTGCGAGGCCCCGGCCTGGGGGGCCCCGGCCTGCGGGGCGCCGATCCCGCGATGCGTCGTCATCCTGCGCGAAGTCGCAGGATCCACCCATCCCTGCGCAAGCGTGCCGCCATGAAGAGGAACGAGGTGCGAGCCTGTCCGGATATGCAATTCACCAACTCGGCCGGGGTGAGGACATCGCTCCTCGCACCCCATTGAACGGCCATTCCGTGACACCGGATGACGCCGCGCGGGTGACAAATGTTCGATTGGGTAAGCCTGGGGCGCTGTCGAGCGTGGCGGGCCTCCCGCGTGCCGGGTCAGCGTGCGAGCGCGGCGCGCAGGCGGTCGAGTGCGCGCGCGAAGCGCTCGAGGTCGAAGTGCTGCGGGTCGTCGTGCGCGCCGGCGACGCCTTCGTCGAGCGTGGCATGGAACGCGGGGATCAGCCAGTCGCCGCGGCGGGCGCTCGCGGCGGCGTAGAGCAGCGCGGCCTGCGCGTATTGCGCGTCGGTGAAGCCGGGCGTCGGGGCGAGCGCGTCGTTGCGCGGCGGCCCGGCCGGGTCGCGGCGGCGGGGCTGGGCCAGTTCGACGTGCAGGAACAGGCCACGCGCGCGGGGGCCCACGCGGCGCACTTCGAGTTGCGTCGCGCGCCACGGCACGCCGAAGTCGTGGGCCGTCAGCGTTTCCCCCTTGCGGTTGACGAACACGTGGGCCACCGCGTCGGGGCCGGCGAAGCGGGCGAGCGCGTTCAGCGACGGGTCGTCGTCGGGCGGGAAGGCCGCGTCGGCAAGCCACGGCGTGCTGGTGTCGTGCAGCACGAAGTAGCGCGCGGCGGGTGCGTCGGGGGCGTCGTCGCGGGCACGCGCGAGGGGCGCGGCGAGCGCGCCGCCGATCGCCGTGTCGGGGATGCCCTGCGTGGCGAGGTAGCCCTGCAGGCGCGGCCGCAGGTCACCGACCGGCTGGCCCACCAGCGCAGCGAGCGACCCGGGCAGGTCGGCGGGTCGCGACGCGACCGCCCCGCCCTGCGCCACGGGCCGCAGCAGGCAGCGCGCCTGGGCGAGCGCGTCCCCGGCGAACTGCAGCGCCTCGACGTCGAAGCCGCAAGGCCCGATCGGCCCCTCGACCAGCCGCGTGAGCGCCGCGCAGCCCGCGAGCGCGACGCCCGCGGCCAGCGCCAGGCCCGTTCGAATCCGGATCATGCAGGCATTGTCGCCCGCCGGCGTCAGCGGGTCGCAGCGGCCTGGCCCCTGGCCTTGGCGGGCGGCTTCCAGCCGTCCGTGAGCGTGCGCAGGAACGCGACGATGTCGTCGATCTCGCGCTCGTCCAGGCGCGGACGGCCGCCGGGCAGCGGCTGGAACGGCACCTCGCGCGTGACATTGCCCCAGTACTTCCCGGGCAGGTCGTCGTAGCCGGGCTGGCCGTGCGAATCCGGATACCAGCGCGCCGGGTCCGTGTCGCGCGTGGCGTAGAAGGCGACGGCGTCGCGCAGCGAGCGGATCGCGCCGTTGTGGAACAAGCGCTGGCGCAGCGCCACGTTGCGCAGCGACGGCGTGCGAAACAGGCCGCAGTACTCGGGATGCGCCGCGAGGTCGGTGCGCAGCGGGCCGCACAGGCCGAGGTCGAAGAACGTCGGGTCGTGGTTGGCCGGCAGCGCGCGGTTGCGCGGCACGCCGGTGGCCACGAAGCCGAAGTCCGTGAAGATCGGCGGGCGGTTGGCGGCGGACTTGCGCGTGCTCGGGTGGCAGCTCGCGCAGTTGCCCTTCTTCATGTCGTTGAACAGCGCCATGCCGCGCGCCTCGGCGGGGCTCAGCGTGGCCTTGTCGTTGAGCCACGCGTCGAACTTGCTGTCGAACGGATGGAACTCGGGCGCCGACTGCTCGTAGGTCTCCAGCGCCACCGTCACCCAGACCAGCGTGGAATCGGGATCGTCGAACACGTTCTCGCCGGGCGCGCTCAGCACCCGGCGGAACTCGTCGGCGTACGCCGTCGTCTGCAGGCGCCTGACGACCGCGGCGCCATCGGCGTTGGCCATCTCGTTCGGATCCATCAGCGGCATCAGCGCCTGGTCGTGTGCGGTGTCGACGCGGCCGTCCCAGGTGCGGCCGCCGGTCGGGCCTTCGTCGTCGACGCCCAGCGTCACCTGGGACTCCAGGAAGTGCTGCGTGAACGCCACCGGCGCGTGCGCGTAGCGCAGCGACGGCGTGTTGCGAAAGCCGGTGCGATCCAGGTTGGGGCCGCCCAACTGCACCGCACGGTCGTTCGGCGGGCCGAACGCCCGGTCCGGATCGTGGCAGCTGGCGCACGACTGCTTGCCGGAGGCCGAATACGCCGGATCCATGAAGATGCGCCGGCCGAGGTCGCTCAGTTGCGCGATGGTGGGCCGGTCGCCGTACATCAGCGGGAAATGCGTCTCCGTGCCGGACGGCTCGGGCGCGCTGCCCGAGCACGCCTGCGCGAGGCGCGCGATCGGGAGCAGGCTCGCGACCGCCACGAGGCCGATCGCGAGCGCGTTCAGCACGCGCCGGGCGCGTGGGACAGCGCGGGGCATCGCGTCAGCGGCGGCGGCGCGCGACGCCCATGGACGTGAGCAGCAGCATGCCGGCCAGCACCTGCAGCGCGCCGGTCGGCTCGGGCACCACCGAGACCTGCAGCCCGATCGACGACGCGCTGACGTCGTAGCTGAAGCCCCAGTCGGGCGTCGTGGCGGTCTGCACGGGGTGCGCGACGCCGGTGTCCAACAGCGCGCCGGTGGACGTCGGCGTGCTGCCGAGGGTGTCGTTGCCGTTCACCTCGAACTCGATCCAGTAGCTGCCGGGCGCGACCGTCCAGGCCAGCCCCGACGCGCCGTTCCAGCCGTCGGCGCCGAACGTGGCCGTCGTCGCGAACAGCGGCGCGCCGGGCGTGGCACCGCCCTCGGACAGCGAGATGTCGAAGGTCTCGCCGGCGCTGCCGCCCAGCAGGTGGCCCGCGATGGCCGCGATCGTGGCGGCGTCGGCGAAGGTGACCTGGGCGGCCACCCAGTCGCTGCCGTCGAACACCAGCGAACCGACGGCCGAGCCGTTCGGGGTGCCGGTGTCGACGACCGTGGCGGCCTGGGCGAGCGGCGCGAGCGCCAGGACAGTGCAAGCGAAGATCGTCTTGTTCATGGCGCGGCTCACGGGGCGATGAAATACTGGCCCAGCAGCTGCGTCGGGCCGAAGGTGGAACTGAAGCCGTAGCCCAGGATGTCGACGCCGCCGTCGGCGTGCACCTTGACCGTGGCCCAGGCGTAGTCGCGGTCGGTGGCCGGGTGCGCCAGCACGCCGGCCGCGGCCTGCGCGGCGGTCGCGTCGAACGGCGAGCCGCCGGCGCCCACGATCACCTGGTACGCGCCGCCCCGGGGCTGCGAGACGTTGTAGGTGTGCATGTGGCCGGTGAAGTACGTCGCCTTGTACTGCTCGATGACGTTCCAGAACGCATCGCGCTTCGCGGTGGTGGTGGCCGTGGCGTCCAGGCCCGACCCGGAGACGCCCGGGGCGTAGGCGTAGGTGAACGCCGGCTTGTGGCCGAACACGAAGAAGCGCTTGGCGCCGCGGCCCTGGGCGGCGGCGAAGTCGGCGGCGAGCCAGGCGCTGGGCGCCGAGGTCTCCGCGCCGACCGCGTCGGTGTTGATGACGGCGAAGTGCAGGCCCTGGTAGTCGAACGAGTACGACAGCCTGGACTGGTCCGTGGCCAACGCGTCGGGGCCGACGCCGGCGGCCGGGCCGTAGTTGACGTTGGACGGCGCGGCGCCCAGCACGCTCGTGAAGCGCGGCGTGTCGATGATCAGGTCCCCCATGTTGGCGACGTAGGCCTGCTCGTTCTCCACCTTGGCCTGGGTCTGGCCGTCGCTGTTCTTGCCGCAGGCCTTGCACTCGGTCTCGTGGTTGCCGGGCACCGGGAACACGTAGGTGCCCGTCTCGGGCAGCGGCGCCACCATGCCGCGCCAGAACGCGTACTGGCGGTATTCCTTGACCAGGTCGGAGCCGACGATGTCGGCCGTCGTCCCGGGCGCCACGGGGCCGGCGATCGCCGACTGCGTCGCGTTGGAGGTGTAGCCGTAGCTGGCCCAGCCGTAGCCGTGGATCATGTCGCCGTTGAAGAACAGCATCGTCGACTTCTGCGCCTGGATCGTGCGCAGGATGCGCGAGAAGGCCTTGGTGTTCTGCAGCCAGGTGGCGTCCTGGCCGGACAGCGCGGGACCGACGCTGGCCTGGTCGTACTTGACCGGATCCTGGCGGGAATCGCCCACCGTGGAGAACGTGAGGACGACGGGCGTCGTGTCCTGGGCGTGGGCGGCTGGGGCCGCCGCGGCGGCGGCGATCGCCAGCAGCGCGGCATTCCTGGCGGTGAGGTGCGTCATGGTCATCCTGCTTTTCTCGTTGCCTCGGGGAGCCCGCGAGGTGGCAGGATTGTCGAAACGGCGCGTGACGGTCGCGTGACGCGCGGTCGCGTGCGGCCCCCGGGAAGACCCGCGAACGCTTCGCGACGCGAGAACCCGCGCCGCGGCGGACGCGGAGGCGGACGTCCTCAGCCGGCCGGCGCAGGTGCGACGGGCGCCTGGGGCGGCGGCGCGGCGCAGCCGGCCCGATGCTCCGCCCAGTACGCCACGTTGCCGATGATGGCGATCGAGCCCGAGACCACCGCGCTGACCGCCGTCACGCCCAGGCTGGCGAGCACCAGCGCCTCGCAACCCTGTCCGCTGCACGAGTTGAGCTGGCCCAGCACCACGGGCTGCAGCTCGATGCGGTGGGTGACGAGCCGGCACGCCGGGTCGTAGGCCTGCGTCTGCACGGGCACGATCACGCAGCCCGCGGCCAGCAGGGCGGCGGCGATGGCGGAGGTGGCGCAACGCGACAGCATCTGGCCGCAGTATGGCAGCGCCGCGCCGCCGAACCGATCAGGGGTTGCGCGCGATGCCCAGCGACGGCGCGACGCAGGCGGCCTGGCGCTCGGTCCAGTACGCGACGTTGCCCACCACGACCACCGAGCCCGAGACCACCGTGCTGACCGTGGCCAGCCCCACCGCGCCGAGCACGCACAGCGGGCCGAGGACGTTGCTGTCGCGGCTGCAGCCGTAGACGCCTTGCACCTGCACCGTCGTCAGCTCCATGTGATGCGTGACGAGCTTGCAGTCGTCGTCGTAGGACTCGCGATTGACGGGCACGACGACGCAGCCGGTGGCCAGCAGGCCGGCGCCGACGACGGGGATGACTCGTGTCAGTTGCATGCAGGCAGTATCGCTGCGTCACTGTCGAGCGAACGGCTCTTTACGCCACGTTGACGGAGGCGTGCGCCTGGGTCGCCTCGGGCGACCTGCCTGGGGGTCGGCCGCGTCTCCGCGCAGCGCAAGGCGCGTCATCCTGCGCGCAGTCGCTGGATCCGCACCTGCCAGCCAGGACCCGTCTTCGCCGCATGGCGCACCTGAGCGCACGTGGATCCTGCGACTCCGCTTCGCTACGCGCAGGATGACGGCTTGGCGGCAAGCCGTGAGGCTCGATGGCGGTCGACCATACGACCAGGCCACGCTGCAACGAGATGGCCACGCGACCGTGCGACCGTGCGACCGTGCGACCGTGCGACCATGCGACCGCGCAGCGCCAACGCGCGTCATCCTGCGCGCAGTCGCAGGATCCACCCCCGCCCAGGCGCATCGGATCCCCCCCGCCCAGGCGCATCCCCGGCGTGCAATGAAAAACGCCGCCCACGAAGGGGCGGCGCAAGAAGACGGCGGGCGCCCGATCGCCCCCTGCCGTCATCGGAAGATCAGTGCTTCACGACGAACACCACCGCCGTGCGGGCCGGGATGTCGAACGTGCCCGAAGCCGCGTCGTAGGTCGCCTGCGCCGCGCGCTTGTCGGCCGCCGAGAACGCGGCGTGCACCGGGTGCAGCTGGAACGGCTTGCCGGCCAGCTGCGCAATGGTGACCGCGTGCGACGCCTTGTCGACGTTGACGAAGTACGTCAGCTCCTGGAAATTCGCGCCGGCATAGCCGCGGCCGTCGAGGTCGCCTACCAGCAGCGTGGGGATCTGCTGCGAACCGGTGTTGAAGAACTTCAGGCGCGCCTTGATGTCGTCGGCCTTGGCCATGCGCAGCAGCGTCGTGCTGCGGCGGATCCGGAGCAGGTCGCGGAACTCGTCGCGCGTCCAGGCGATCTCGACCGGCGTCGGCTTGATCGCCGGGTTGGCCAGCAGCGGCTGCTGCATCGGCCAGCTGGACTGGTTCGATCCGGCCGGCGGCAGGCCGACGCCGAAGTTGTCGTCGGTGTAGCTCCAGTCCAGGCGGTTGAACCAGTCGCCCGAATCGTAGCTGTTGCCATCGAGGGACTTGCTGCGCAGCGTGTCCACGCCCGCGTGGAAGTAGGCCACGCCCTGGCTGAACGCGTTGATCGCGGCGCCCAGCATCTGCACGCGGGCGCGGTCCTCGCGCGACGTCGCCGTCGGCAACTTGTAGACGTTGTTGTCGAAGATCGTCAGGTTGTCGTGGTTCTCGAAGTAGTTCACCACCTCCGACGGGTCCGTCACGTAGCCCGCGG
>Ga0068855_100001278_pt1 | contig 31177 bp, 27 predicted proteins | sample KBSCornC52_FD_66592 | JGI IMG/M metagenome (GOLD analysis project Ga0068855, IMG submission 66592) | Corn rhizosphere microbial communities from Kellogg Biological Station, Michigan, USA - KBS Corn C5-2 | ecosystem: Host-associated > Plants > Roots > Rhizosphere > Soil ...
GGAGTTAGGGGTTAGGAGTTAGTCCGGAAAGCGCAATGCCACAGTCGTCGGTGAAGATTCGCCTACTCATCGCCAAGCTCACTCTGGACTAACTCCTAACTCCCAACTCCTAACCCCTACTCCGCAGCTACTGCCCGCCCGCCTCCTGCCTCGCTAATCTCGCAACCGCACTTCCTGTCGGCGTCGCTTGCGGTTGCACTCCTATCACGAAGCGATGCTTATCTTGCGACGGCACTGGCGCGCGCAAACCTTTGCGCAAGAGAGCGTAGCCTGCAAGCAAGACGTGTAGTGAGAGAAGACTCGCGAAATACGCGCTCGGTCCCAGCGGCTGCATCAATGCAGAGACGACGATAGGTCCCAACACTGCGCCTGCGCCGTTCACGAGCAATAGCGAGCTGCTTGCTGCCACCATTTCCGACGGGCGCAAGTGATCGTTCACGTGCGCGAGTGCGAGCGAGTACACCGTCAGCGACAAGCCGCCATAGCAGGCTGTTGCAATGATGAGGGCAGTGATGGACTGCCGCTCGACGAACAGTGCCGCGGCAGCGGCGATGGCAGCAAGACTGCAGACGACGATCAAAATGCTGCGGCGATCGACGTGATCCGATAAGCGCCCGAGCGGCGGATGCACCAACACCGCTGCAAAAATGCCGAGGCCCATGAAACGCGCGACCGCATGAGTATCGAGACCGAGTAATCCCGCATACACCGGTCCCATCCCGAAGAATGTGCCGGAAAGCATGCCGGCAACGGCCATGGCAACGACGCCGAGCGGCGAGATCGCATAGAGATCACGTAACTTCACATGACCGGGGACCGTGAATTCGGGAACACGTTGCGCGGTGAGCGCGACGGGAACCACAGCAAGCGAAATCAACATGGCGACGAGGATGAAGAGCGTCAAATCGAGCGGTTCGCCGATGTTCAGTAGAAATTGTCCGAGCGCGAGGCTGCCGTAGGTGATGACCATGTACGTCGCCAGCAAGCGTCCGCGATTCGAATTGCTCGCGCGATCGTTGATCCAGCTCTCGGCGACGACATAGATGCCGGCAAAACACGCGCCTGAGATGGCCCGCAACACCGCCCAAGCGAACGGCGTGACGAACATCCCATGCAGCAATATCACTACAGACGCGACTGCAGTGAGCGCCGAAAAGACTCGAATGTGGCCGACGCGTTGCACGAATATCGGCGCGACCACGGAGCCGCCCATGTACCCCATGTAGTAACACGCCATGATGAGACCGGTCACGAACGGAGCGAAGCCCGCCCGCGCGGCGCTCAGTCCCAGTAGCGTGCCTTGCAGACCCGCACCGAGCATGAGAACACCCATGCCGAGTAGCAACGCTGAAGTCCCTGCAAGATTCGTCACCATGAATTTGCTCCGAGGGGATCGGAAGTGAACCGCACGCCGTCCAAGTGCGTTCCCTTTCAGCGGAGGAATTATGACCTACGAACTTTACTATTGGCCGCAGATTCAAGGCCGCGGCGAATTCGTACGTCTCGCGTTGGAAGAAGCCGGCGCACCGTACGTCGATGTCGCGCGCGGGCCGAAAGGCATGGATGCGCTGATGGCGTTCATGAATAGCGACAACGAGCGGCCGCCGTTTGCGCCGCCCTTTCTCAAAGCCGGCGACATACTCATCGGTCAAACGGCCAACATCTTGGGATTTCTCGGTCAGCGCCACGGGCTTGCACCCGCCGACGAGTATGGGCGGCTTTGGGCTCACGAACTGCAACTGACGGTCGCGGATTTCCTGGTAGAGATTCACGATACGCATCATCCACTCGGTGCGAGCTTGTACTACGAGGATCAGCGATCGGAAGCGGCGCGGCGCACTGCGCTATTTCTGCAAGAGCGTGCACCTAAGTTTCTCGGCTACTTCGAACGCATCCTCGCGCGTAATGGCGCCGGGGACTACATGATCGGCACCGCGCTCACCTATGTAGATCTATCGATGTTGCAAATCGTCAAGGGGCTGCAGTACGCGTTTCCGAACGCGATGGCGCGTCTTGCAACGCATTGTCCAAAACTCATCGCGCTCGCCGAACGAGTTGCCGCACGGCCGCGCATCGCGGCCTATCTCGCTTCACCTACGCGCATTCCCTTCAATGAGCACGGCATCTTTCGGCATTACCCGGAACTCGACTCGCAATCCAATCCGCCCATGGCACAGCAAAAGAAGAAGCGCTGAGCATGGCTGCGCGAACTCTTGCGAGCGCATGATGCTCACGTTACGCGACACGGGATATGAAGGAGACGGGCCGCTGTGGCCGGGCGCGCATGCCGATGCAGAAAGTCTATTTCAGCCAGGCCGCAACTGTTGGCGAGTAACGCGGACCGAGCGCGCCGGCGCGCTGATCGACGGCGAAGCCTATTTCGACATGTTCGCGGCGGCCGCACTGCAAGCGCGTCGCGCCATTTACATTCTGGGGTGGGATTTCCACAGCCGCACTCGGCTCTACAGCGCGGAACGACACGAACCCTATCCGGTGCTGCTCGGCGATTTCTTGGACTATTTGGTCAAACGCAATCGCAAGCTGCACATCTACGTTCTCATCTGGGATTTCCCGGTGGTGTACGGACTCGATCGCGAGTGGCCGCTGTACGGTCTTACATGGCAACCGCACCGGCGAGTGCATCTGGTTTACGACAGCACGCATGCAGCGGGCGGCTCGCATCATCAGAAAGTCGTGGTGATGGACGACACACTCGCATTCTGTGGCGGCATCGACCTCACGCGGCGACGTTGGGACACGTGTGCGCATTCCGCCGAAGACGGGCGCCGCATGGAAGATGGCATTTCGTATCCGCCATTCCACGATGTGATGCTCGCGGTTCAGGGCGAAACAGCGCGCTGTCTCGGTGAAATGGCCCGCACACGGTGGCTGCAGGCCACCGGTAAGCATTTGTCTTCAGTGCGTGCATCGGGCCCGATCTGGCCCGACGCTCTGCGTACGGACATGAGATGCGTGACGGTTGCGATCTCTCGCACCTTTGCCGCAACTACTACCCACGAGTCGGTGCGCGAGATAGAACGGCTGCACATAGACATGATCGCAGCGGCACAACGCTCCATCTACATCGAGAATCAGTACTTCACTTCGCAGGCCATCGGCGATGCGTTGGCCGCGCGGTTGGCCGATCCCGACGGACCCGAGATCATCATCGTCGTGCGACTGCTGAGCCACGGTTGGCTCGAAGGCGCCGTCATGCAAACTTTGCGCGCGCGTCTCATTCGACGACTGCGTGAGACGGATCGCTATGGCAAGTTGCACGTGTTCTATCCGCACGTGAGCGACTTGCAGGCGGGAACGTGCATCGACGTGCACGCCAAGCTCGCCATCATCGACGACGAGTGGTTACGCATCGGCTCCGCGAATCTCGCCAATCGTTCGATGGGATATGACAGTGAATGCGATCTAACGGTGGCGGCGCGTGGCGATAGCTCTATCGCCGGCGCAATCCATCGAGTGCGTTCGCTGTTGTTGAGCGAGCACCTCGCCGTGACGCCGCAGGAGGTCGAATCCCATCTGCAACGCACGCACTCGATTGCCGCAACCATTCGCGCTCTAGGCGGAAATAACCGTTGTCTGCATGAACTCGAGATTGAGCCTGAGATCTCCGACACATTGGCGGGTATCGCAGAGACAGCGGACCCGGAACGGCCCATTGCCATCGACGGTCTAGTAGAAGTGTTTGCGCCCGATGTCACACCTCAGCACCGCTTTCACGGGTGGCGCATTTTCATCTACGGCTGTATCGCGCTCGGGCTCGCTGCGCTATGGAAATTCACGCCGCTCGCAAACCTTGCCGATTCGGCGTTGGTGACTCGCTGGGCAATGCAGTTTGGTCACACCGCTTGGGCACCGCTCGTCACGCTGCTCCTCTACATGCCTGCCTGCGTCGTGTTCTTTCCGCGCTCCCTCATCACGTTGTTCGCGACGTTGGCATTCGGTCCGTTTTACGGATTTCTTTTGGCCATGGGCGGCATATTGCTCGCGGCGCAAGCAACCTATGTGGCTGGACAGCACATGAGCCGCATGCACGTACGGCGTATTGCCGGTCCACGACTCAACAGATTGATGCAGATCCTGAGACGCCGCGGCTTGGTCGCCATGACGGCCATTCGACTGGTGCCGATCGCACCGTTTGCGATCGAAGGTGTGATTGCGGGCGCGATCCGCATCAGACCTAGGGATTTCTTGCTCGGGACCGCGTTCGGTATGTTGCCGGGCACGTTGACTGCCGTTGTATTCGGCAACCAACTGACTGCACTGATCGAAGAGCCCTCCGAGGTCCGGTGGTGGCCGCTCGGACTCGCGATTTCCGTGCTCTTCTTGCTTGCATTCTTGGTGCGGCATTGGATTTTTCCGCCGCGTGCCGGAGGCGGAGCGCCCTTGATGCGCCGACGCAAATAGCGACGCTCTAGCACGATGGAAATCGCGGTAGCCACGTACAACGTTCATGGCTGTGTCGGCAACGATCGTATCTACTCGCCGCTACGCATTGCCGGCATCTTGGCGGAACTGCGCTGCGATGTGATCGCTCTGCAAGAAGTCGACAACAACCCCCGCGAGACCTTGGAGTACTTGCCTCTCGACTTTTTGGCGAGTCATACGGGTCTCAAACCCATTTCTGGTTTACGCGCCGTGCGTCATCGCGCTGCGTACGGCAATGCCATTCTGACTTGCTTCGACGTCGTGTCTGTGCAGCTGCACGATCTCACGGTGCTCAAGCGCGAACCTCGCGGCGCCATCGATGCACTGCTCGAGTGCAACGGCAAACGCGTGCGCGTGATCGCAACACATCTCGGCTTGCGCGGGGCGGAGCGCCAGGCGCAAGTACGCATGCTGGCGCGCGAGATCGAGCCTTCCTTGGAACAAACACCCGTGGTGTTGTTGGGCGATTTCAACGAATGGCATCCACGCGCACGCAATCTCGATCTTCTGCGCCACCACTTCGGCGGACATCCGGCCATTGCATCCTTTCCCTCATGGGCGCCGTTCTTGGCGCTCGATCGCATTTGGGCACATCCACATACCGTATTGGCGAATGCGCATGCGGTGCGCACGCCGAAGACACGGCATGCTTCGGATCACTTGCCGATTCACGCAGTACTCTCAATTGAGTGATAAACGAATGCTATAAGCCCGAGATATCGCTTCAGGGTTTCTCCCATCGTGGTATTCCACTAATTTAAATATTCGTGAAGTTGTTTGCTCACGCGACTACGTAAGCTGCATCATTCGCTCGCTCAGATGTTTCGGGGGACTCATGGGGATACGCGGTTGGCCGCTGCGGCTATGGCCTGCCTTGCTCGTTTGTGGGGCGGCGCAAGCACTGACGGCGGATCCGTCGAACACGGCGGCGCTTAAGAAACTTAGCTTAGAAGATCTACTGGCAGTCGAAGTCACTTCGGTCTCACGGACAGCGGAGCCGTTGGGGGGCGCGGCTGCGGCCGTCGCAGTCGTCTCCAACGAGGACATCCGCCGCTCGGGCGCATTGAGCGTGCCGGAAGCGCTTCGGCTGATCCCCGGTCTGAACGTCGCTCAGCAGTCGGCGAACGGGTGGGCTGTCAGTGCGCGCGGATTCACCAGCGCCAACTCAGAGAAACTCTTGGTGCTGAGCGATACGCGCAGCATCTACACACCGCTTTTCTCCGGCGTCTTTTGGGACGTGCAGGACTACGTGTTGAACGACATCGATCGCATCGAAGTGATCCGCGGCCCCGGTGCGAGCTTGTGGGGTTCGAATGCAGTCAACGGAGTGATCAATATCACGACGAAGAACGCCGCCGACACGCAAGGCGGCTATGCGGAAGCCATCGCCGGCACGACGGAGCGTGCCATTGTCACAGCGCGCTATGGCGGGGAAACGGACTCCGGCGTCTATTACCGCGTGTTCGGCAAATATTCCGATCATGATTCGAGCGTCGAGCGCACCACCGACAACCGCGACGATTGGCAGCTCGGCCATCTGGGCTTTCGCACAGACTGGCGAGCGACCCAGCACGATGCCTTCACCTTGCAAGGCGATTGGTACGACGGCGACATCGGTCAAGTGAGCCCATCGGTCCAAGTCATCGGTCGGCCGGGGCCCACCGGCCGTCTGCGCGTCGACGTGAGCGGCGGCAACGTGCTCGGACGCTGGCAACACTCGGTGAACGAAGACTCCGATTTGCAATTGCGCGTCTACTACGATCACACGCACCGCGACGATCCGAGTTATCGCGACGACCTCGACACCGCCGACGTCGATTTCCAACATCACTTCCGCCTTGGAACGCGACAAGAGGTCGTATGGGGACTCAATTATCGCTATACCCATGATAGGAACGAGGGCAAGGTCATCTTTGCCGTGAATCCGCCGTCGTCGACAGACACTCTGGTGAGCGGTTTCGTGCAGGACCAGATTGCATTGCTGCAATCTCTGCGCCTGACGGTCGGCACCAAGCTGGAACACAACGACTTCAGCGGTTTCGAAACTCAGCCGTCCATTCGGCTTGCGTGGGATATCACATCCGCCCAGACGCTGTGGTCCGCCGTATCGCGCGCCGTGCGCGTGCCGACCCGACTCGAGCGCGATATCGCGATCGACGCGAGCAATCCGAACGGCAATCCCGTCATTCGTCTCTTGGGCAACCGGAATTTCGATTCGGAAAAACTCACGGCGTACGAGCTTGGCTATCGCTGGCAAATCAGGCCCACACTTTCCGCGGATCTGGCGACGTTCTACAACCGCTATAAGGATCTGGCCTCCCTCGAGCTAGGTACGCCATTCATCGATCCGACCGGCCGCACCATCATTCCCGTCGTCAATGAAAATCGCACGGACGGCAACACGCAAGGCTTCGAAGCACTGATCAATTACGAGCCGCTGCGAAACTGGCATCTTTCCGCGAGCTACTCCTATCTCAACATGCGCCTCGACGCGCATGGCCTGGACCTAAATCGCGGCCGCTTCATCGCCGATGCCACGCCGCGCAATCAATTCGGCCTGCGCTCGTTGCTGGACGTGACCAAGCGTCTGCAAGTCGACGGGCAATTTCGCTACATGAGCGCCATTCGCAACAATCCTTTGAGTCCGACGCCGTCAGGCGTTCCCGGATACAGCGAACTCGATCTGCGTGTCGCGTATCAACTGTGGCAAAACGTGCAGATCGCAGTGGTGGGACAGAACCTGCTGCACGCACACCATCCCGAATTTGGCCTAGAGAACCAGCGCGGCGAAATGGAGCGCAGCGTCTACGGAAAGGTGTCATGCCATTTCTAGGACGAGCGCTCATTCTCCTCGGTTTCTTCGTGAGTGCTTCGGTGTGGTCCGCTATCAATCCGAGCACACCTGAATACCAGCTCAAAGCGGTGTTCTTGTTCAACTTTACGCAATTCGTCGAGTGGCCGCCTGCCGCGTTCGGCGACGCGCAAAGCCCGATGTCGATCTGCGTCCTCGGCACCGATCCGTTCGGTCCCTATCTCGATGACGTCGTTCAGGGGGAAAAAATCAATGGGCGTACGTTGCTCGTCGAGCACATCAATCGAGATGACAACATCGGACGCTGTCACATCCTCTACGTGAGCCGCTCGGAAGAGCCCCGTGTCGAGCAGATACTGAAACAGCTCGACGATCATAGCGTCCTCACCGTGAGCGACATCGATGGCTTTGCCGAAAAGGGCGGCGTCATCGGCTTTTTCACCGCGGGCAGCAAAATCCGCTTCCGCATCAACGTAGCAAGCGCGAAGCGCGCCGATCTGACGATCAGCTCCAAGCTGCTGCGTCCCGCGGAAATCGTGGCGGCCGAATGACCATGCTGCGCAACGTACCCATCCGCCGCAAATTGATGGTCATGATGCTGCTCACGAGCGGCACGGTGTTGCTGTTGACGTGTTTGTCGTTCATCACCTACGAGTTCGTTTCGTTTCGGCAGGACATGCGGCGTAACGTCGCGACGTTGGGCGAAGTGATCGCGACGAACAGCACCGCCGCGCTTGCGTTCGATAATCAGAGCGATGCGAGAGAAATATTGGCTGCGCTCAAGGCCGAGCAGCATATCGTGGTCGCGGCACTCTACGATGCGCACGGCCGTCTCTTCGCGACATACCCGAACAATCTCCCGCCGGCGAGTTTGCCCGCCGCGCCCAGGAGCGACGGATACAGCTTTCAAGACGGTCATCTCATCGGCTTCGAGCCGGTGCGCGAGGGCGGCAATAAACGACTCGGCACGCTGTACTTGAGTGCGAATGAAGCGGCGCTCGTTGCGCGACTGAAGTCGTACAGCGTCATCGCGGCTGCGATGACGGCGCTGGCATTCTTGGTAGCCTATCTGCTATCGCGCACATTGCAGGCGCAAATATCGAAACCTCTCCTCGCGCTCGCCGATATTGCCTCCCGCGTCTCGGCCAACCACGACTATTCCGTTCGCGCGGTCAGGTTCGGCACCGATGAGATCGGTAACCTGACCGATGCGTTCAACCACATGCTGGCGCAGATCCAGGAACAGGATCGAGACGTGCGCAACAACGCGGAGCGCGTGCGAGCCGTGCTGAATTCCGCATTGAATGCGGTCATCGTCATCGATAGCGACAGCAACGTCATCGGCTGGAATCCCCGCGCCGTAGATATGTTCGGTTGGCCGCGCGACGAAGCATTGGGACGCAATCTCGCGGATCTCATCATCCCCGCGCATTTGCGGGAACAGCACCAGCGCGGCATCCGGCATTTCCGTGCGAGCGGCAGCGGACCGATATTGAACAAGTTGCTCGAATTGAGTGCCGTCCGGCGCGACGGTAGTGAATTCCCCGTGGAAGTGTTCATCAGTCCGCTCGCGTCCGAAGACGGCACGACATTCTGCGGCTTCGTCACCGACATCAGCGAGCGCAAGCACGCTGAACTCAAATTGCAGGCGCAACTGCATCGTCTCGATCTCTTGCATCGCATTACCCGCGCCATCGGCGAGCGCCAAACGCTCGAAAGTATTTTCCAAACCGTAACGCGCCGTCTCGAAGAGCGTTTGCCGTTGGATTTCGCTTGCATCTGTATGTACGACGCCGCACATCGAATACTGACGGTCGACACTGTCGGCGCACAGAGCGAACAGCTGGCCGAAGCAATCACTTTGCGCAGCGGAATGCGGATCGATGTCGATCACGAAGGTCTCGCACGCTGTATCCGCGGTGAGATCATTTGCGAAGGCGATATCACGACGGCGCCGTCGCTTTTCGCACAACGGCTGGCGGCTCAAGGACTGCGCTCGCTGGCAATCACGCCACTGCTCGCGGAAAGCAAAGTCGTCGGCGCTTTGATTGCAGCCAGACGCGCTATCGACAGCTTCACCAGTAGCGATTGCGAGTTCCTGGCCCAGCTCGGTGAACATACGGCGCTCGCCACCCGTCACGTGCAGCTCTACACGGATTTGGAAAAGGCTTACGAGGATTTGCGCCAAAGTCAGCAGACTGTGTTGCAACAAGAGCGGTTGCGAGCGCTCGGTCAGATGGCGAGCGGCGTGGCCCACGACATCAACAACGCAATTTCCCCGATCGCGCTCTACACCGAATCCCTACTCGAGAACGAAGCGGGCCTCAGCGATCGCGCGCGCAGCTATTTACAAACGATTCAGCGTTCCATCGACGATGTCGCCAGAACCGTAAAGCGCATGCGCGAATTCTATCGGCCGCGCGAGCAACAGGCGTCGCGTTCGCTCGTGCACTTGAACGACCTCGTGCGACAAGTAACGGAACTGACCCGAGCGCGCTGGCACAATGTGCCGCAGGAACGCGGCATCGTCGTCGACTTGAGACTCGAGCTCGATCCGACGCTGCCCGACATCCTCGGCGCAGACAATGAAATTCGCGATGCGCTCACGAATTTGATTTTCAACGCCGTCGATGCGATGCCGAATGGCGGAACTTTGACCGTGCGCACTTACCGGAGCGCATCGATCAAGACAGAATCCCGCCCCTTGGCATCTGTCGTCACACTCGAGGTCGCCGATACCGGCACGGGTATGGATGAAGAGACTCGGCAGCTTTGCTTGGAACCGTTCTTCACCACCAAGGGCGAGCGGGGCACCGGCCTGGGCTTGGCCATGGTGTACGGCATGACACAACGGCACAACGCCGAACTCCAGATCGACAGCGCGCTCGGCGTCGGCACGACCGTACGTTTATTGTTTACGACGGGCGGAACGGCGGACGAATCGGTGGTGTTGCGGTCCACGCTCGAAGCGCCATTACCGACGATGCGCTTGCTCGTGATCGATGACGATACGCTGATCGCGGAGTCGCTATATGAAGTACTGCGGCGCGACGGCCACGACGTGATGATCAGACACAACGGCAAGGCAGGCATCGACGCCTTCGTCGATGCGCAATCGCAAATGAAACCGTTCGATGCGGTGATTACAGATTTGGGGATGCCACGAGTGGACGGGAGGCAGGTCGCAGCGGCAGTCAAAAAGCTCGCGCGCGACACGACCGTGATATTACTCACCGGTTGGGGACAACGTTTATTGGATGACAACGAGATTCCGGCCGGCGTGGACCGGGTTCTCAGCAAGCCTCCCAAGATCGAGGAACTTCGCCGGGCTTTGGCCGAGCTCGTGGCGCCCCGCCTGACCGGAGTAGGGCGAAGACGATGAATACTTCTTCCAAAGCACGCTTGTTGGTGGTGGACGATGAAGCTGCACAGGCGACGGCCTTGCACAACACGCTGCGCGACGCCGGATACGATGTGTTGGCGCATACATCGGCCCATAAGGCGCTCGATGCTTTACGAACGCATCCCTACGATTTGGTGTTGACGGATTTGCGAATGCCGGAAATGAGCGGCATCGACTTCCTACGTCTCGCGCAGGAAGTCGACGCCGATGTGGTGGGCATCGTCATGACGGGACATGCCGCCATCGATACAGCCATTGACGCTATGAAAGCCGGCGCCCTCGACTACGTAGTCAAGCCGTTCAAGCTGAGCACAATTCAACCCGTGATCGCACGAGCATTGGAAGTGCGTCGATTGCGCGTAGAAGTGACCGAGTTGCAGCAGCGCCTACGGCAGCATGTGGCCGAACTGGAAGCCGCCAACAAGGAACTCGAGCAATTTTCCTACTCCGTATCGCACGATCTGCGGGCTCCGCTCAGAGCGATCAACGGCTTTTCCAATATTTTGGCGGAGACCTACTCGTCGCAATTTCCGACCGAAGCCCGCTCGCTGCTGACGCGGATCATCACGAACGCCGAACGCATGGGTCAATTGATCGAGCATCTGCTGCGCTTCTCGCAGCTCAACCGGCAGACGCTCAGCATGCGACACGTCGCGCTCAACGACTTGGCGAAAGATGTGGTCGACGAGCTGCGGGGGTACGACGCTTCGCGCAATATTCAGGTGAAACTGAGTCATTTACCCGATACGAAGGGCGATCCGGTGTTGCTGCGGCAAGTCTTCTACAACTTGCTGTCCAACGCATTCAAATTCACGCGCAACAAGGAGCTTGCGGAAATCGCCGTCGGCACCGAGATGCACGGACACGAGTTAGTGTATTTCGTGCGCGATAACGGCGCGGGGTTCGACATGCAGCACGCCAGTAATCTGTTCCGTGTTTTTCACCGCTTGCATGCGGCGCGCGAATTCGAAGGTACCGGCGTGGGGTTGTCGCTCGTGCAACGGATCGTCCAGCGACACGGGGGACAGATTTGGGCGGAAGCCGTACCGCAGCAGGGCGCAACATTTTATTTCACGCTGCCCGCGGCGTAGCCGGGACCTGCCGTTACACGCCATTAGTGGACTGTATCGACTGATGTGATAGTGGCATGTTTGCCCCCACCCTCCCCCGCTGTTGCGGGGGAGGGCAGGGAGGGGGTGCTTAGTGTCCGTGTCCATGGTCGTGGTCGTGATCACGGTCATCATCATCATGTCCACGGCCATGATTGCCATGATCGTGATCGTGTCGGTCCTCGAAGCGCTCGTCCCGACGATCTTCTCGGTGTTCAAAACGCTCGTCGCGGCGATCTTCCCGACGTTCGAAGCGCTCGCGATAACGCGGCACGTAAGTGTCGTTATACCAGCGGTCCTGCACGAAATAGACGCGGCGGCCGCACGCATCGTATTCACGGCAATGCTTACTCCAGTGCTTGGCATGGCCTGGCGGCACGCGCAAATAGAGCGGTTCGGGAACTAAGGCGACGCGCTCCACTAATACGGGATGCTGATAAACGACCTCGGGTTGAGGAAAATCGCCGATGTCGATACGCCCGTAGAAGTTGGGCTCGCCAACGTGTATCGACACGCCCACGTCGGCCAACGCCGGCACGGCCATGCTCGACAACAGTAACCCGATCAGTAATCGCTTCATAGTACTTGTCCTCGTTCCACTCACATCGGTAACTCGAGTGGAAAAACATTGGTAGCCCTTCCACGCGGCGTGCATTTTATGACAGAGCGCGTCACTCACAATGTGATGCAAGGCTAGAGAACGGCCTATGAACGTTTACTGAATGCACGTACGAAGCGATGCGTCGCTCGCCTGCGACACGTCGCGCGCCGCCCAATTCTTCGCGTGCCGGTTGCGCTACAAGCAACCTTTTAGTTGCATTTAAATTCACCGCCGAGTAAGGTTGAAAACCACAACCCGGAGGTTGCATATGAGCGATCGCATCGAAAAGCGCATAGAGCTGCAGGCATCACCGGCGCGAGTATGGCGCGCCCTCACCGACTACAAAGAATTCGGTCAATGGTTCCGAGTGAATCTCGAAGGACCGTTCGTTCCCGGCCAAGCCGTCCGCGGCAAGATCACGCATCCCGGCTTCGAGCACGTCACCTGGGAAGCGGTGGTGAAGAAGATGGAGCCCGAGCGGCTGTTCAGCTTCACATGGCATCCGTACGCCGTCGACCCGGCGCAGGACTATTCCAAAGAGACGCCCACCTTAGTGGAATTTCGGCTGGAGAAAACCGCGACCGGCACGCGGCTGTTGCTTACCGAATCCGGCTTCGACAAGATTCCGAGTGATCGCCGCCTCGAAGCATTTCGCATGAACGATGGCGGCTGGACCGCACAAATGAAGAATATCGAGGCCCATGTCCAGGACTCGTAGCCCCTTACTCGCGAAGAAGCACATTCACGCGCCGCTGTTCGCGGCGCTCGGGGATGAAACGCGTCTCTCGCTGCTCGCCGAACTGTGTAGCGGCGAGCCGCGCTCCATTGCTCAACTCACCAAAGGCACGGATCTCACTCGCCAAGCGGTCACCAAGCATCTGCGCGTGCTCGAGAACGCCGGCATCGTGCGCAGTGTGTATAGCGGCCGCGAAAATCTGTTCGAGTTCGAACCCAAACCCATCGAAGAGATCAAGAAATACATCGACCTCGTGTCGGATCAATGGAATCACACGCTCGCGCGGCTCAAGGCATTCGTGGAGGATTGACCCGCTTGCCGTACTACTTCGGTACTTGAATCTGCGGATACGCTTTGTGGAAAGCTGCCAACTCTTGTTCCGCCTCGTGCATTTTCCCTTCTTTCTTGAGCGCGTCGATCGAAGCCAACCATTCCTGCGGCGTTCTTAACGTCTGAACGGAAGCAACGGCAGGCGACGCCTGAAGACTGTCGGTGCGCTTCGCCTCTTGATGCGCAATTTCGCCCAACGCCGAGGGCGCGGGTGCGGCCGGCGCGCGTGCCGGTGCTTCTGCTTTTTCCGAGTCTTGCTCAGCCGCAAACTCACGTCGTGCTCTGACCTTCTGTTCCGCCTGACGTTGGGGCATCACACGGGCTGCGGGGGCAGGCTTATCGGCAACAGCGGCTTGAGGCATCGGTTGCTCCGGAGTGTCGAGCAAAATCGTTACGGCCTCGCCCTCGGATTCGGTTGCGTTCTTCGGCTCTAGGCCCGGCAGCAACCGAATGTGATGCAGCTCGAATTCGAGCACGACCAAACAGGCGAGCACGATCGTTGCCGCGAGCGCAAACAGCGGCATCCAGCGTCTCGGCGGCGGCCGCGGAACCCCTGCTCGCTCGCGTTCGATGGCTTCTTGCGCGCGCTCGAGCACAGCCCTCTGCAATTCAGTGGGCGGCGCTTCGTCGCCGAGGCGTTTGTATTCGTGCGATACCGCGGAATCGCGCTTGAGGTATTCCGCTAGATCGCGATCATTCACGGGCCTATTCACCGGGAACTCCTCGCTACTTCGCGTTGATCGGCCAATGCTTGCCGCAACTTGGCCAAAGCGTAGCGCAAACGGCTTTTCGCCGTCTCCATGCCCACCTGAGTGATCGCGCCGATTTCCTCCAAACTGAGTCCGGACTCTTCGTACAATAGAAAAACGTCACGCTGTTCCGGCGGCAGAGCCGCAAGCGCGCTCTGCAGAGCATGATCCAACTGTTGTGTCGCGACCTCGGCATCGGGTCGATGGATCTCTGCTGCGGCCACACTTGCGAGCGCCTCTTCGTGCAAATCGTCCCTGTCGCGCTCGCGTTTACGAAAGTGATCGATCGCGCAATTGTGGGCGATGTGAAACAGGAACGTCGCAAATTTGGCGCGCGCCTCATAGCGCACTCGCGCGGCGATGACTTTGCCCCAGACTTCTTGAAACAAATCATCCGCAGCGGCGCGCTCGCGGCAGAAGCGCTTCAAGTAACGATACAGCGGTCCCTTGTACCGCTCATACAAAGTTTGAAACGCCAGCACGTCGCCTGCGCGATAACGCAGCATCAACACGCTGTCATCCTCTCCCGCTTCCATGTCCTCTAGCCTACGCGAGTCCGCGGAGCGACGGAACGTGGGCTCGTCGCCTTCCTCCTGTATCTGCACGGAGACCTCAGCGAACGTCACTCTCGTCATTGCGCGCGAGCGGTCGCTTACCGGCGAGCGATTGTGTCAGCCCGACCAATGATACGAATTCATGACGATGGCCTTCGAGATCCGTACCGTAGCCGCGTGCGGCGAGTGTGCGAATGTCGTCGTAGCCGTACTGACCGATGAACTTACCGCCGCGCAACTTCTGCCCGAATGCCGCGACGGCAGCCGCGAAGCAAAAGTCCGGTGATTCTTTGCCCGATACGACAGTGCTCGACTTGAGCACCGGCACTTCGAGCAATTGGCTACGATCTTCGTCCGGGCGCTTGTATCGCAGACGGATGAACGCGAGCTCAGCGGCACTCACTGCCTCCGTCGCATGCTTTTCACCGTAGCGCAATGAATCGATTCGTCCCTTGCCGTCGGCGGGAATGATCTCGTAGAGCGCCGTGACACGATGACCGGCGCCGATATCGCCCGCATCGACGCGATCATTGTTGAAGTCTTCGCGCGCCAGCAACCGGTTCTCGTAGCCGATCAGCCGGTACTCGCGGACTGCCGCAGGATTGAATTCGACTTGGATCTTCACGTCTTTGGCGATGGTAAAGAGCGTCGCATTCACCTCCTCGACCAATACCTTGCGTGCTTCGTTGAGCGAATCGACATAGGCGTAGTTGCCGTTCCCGGCAGCGGCGAGTTGCTCCATCAGACGATCGTTATAGTTGCCGGTACCGAAGCCGAGCGTGCTGAGTGCAATTCCCGACTCGCGCTCGCGCTCGGCAATATCGAGCAGAGCCTCGAAGTCGACTGTCCCAACGTTGAAATCGCCATCGGTCGCGAGAATGACGCGGTTGATCCCGTGCTTCACAAAATTGTCGCGCGCCACTTGGTAAGCCAGCTTGATGCCCGCACCGCCATTCGTCGAACCGCCGGCCTCGAGATTGGAAATGGCTTCCATCATTTTGGCTTTATGGTCGCCCGGTGTTGACTCGAGCACGATTCCCGTTGCCCCTGCGTAGACGACGACGGCAACTCGATCGCGCGCCTGCAATTGCTCGGTGAGCAGGCGAAAGGCATTCTTGAGCAGCGGCAATTTATCGGGTGTTTGCATCGACCCGGAAACATCGATCAAGAACACGAGATTGGCCGCGGGACGCTCAGCGGCCGGCACGGAATACCCTTTCAAGCCGATGCGTAGTAACAGCGCATCCGCGTTCCAAGGGGCACGAGCCAACTCCGTTGTAACCTTGAACGGAGTTTCGCGCGCAGCCGGTGTTGCATAGGCGTAGTCGAAATAGTTGATCAGTTCTTCTACGCGAACTGCATCTTGCGGCGGCAACTGACCGGCGTTGAGGAAGCGACGCACGTTGGCATACGAGCCTGTATCGACATCGATGGAGAACGTGGATACAGGTTGATCTGCGGCGAGTTTCACACCGTTCTCAGGTTCGTGCGCGTAATTCTCGCGATCGACTTCTTGCGGCGGTGCCATGCAACAGTACTGGGCGACACTCGGTGCCGCGGCCTGCACTTTGTCGGCAGCTTGTCGCGCTTCGAGTTTGGCAATCTGTCCTGACGAGCGATTCGCGACGGGAATTTCTGCAACCCTTTCCGGTTCTGGATGAGTCGACGCCTCCGGCGCGGGCGGTGCGGCAGGCTTGTTCGCCATTCGCTCACCGGCGCAGCCCACGATCACACTCGCCGTTGCGACGAGCAACACCAGCAATGTTCGCAACATAGTGGATTCTCGCATCGATGCACACCGCATCACGCACTACAAACGTTGCGATCGTCAATTCGGGTTAAGCCATCGATGCCGGAGTATTTCGTCGCGCTATTAACCCGAATTTCAGCCGCGCCCGTTATGAGTAAGCGATCGACCTTCACTTTCCAACAAGAAAAGGAGATCGTTATGTCGACTCATCCGTTGACGATGTCGCGCACCGGCGCGTTTGCCGGTATCGCTGCGCTGCATGCATGTTTGATATATGCGATTGCCGCCAGCATTGGCGTGCTCAACGTCCCGTTGCCCCCTGAATTCCACGCACGCTTTATTGCGGACGACAAACCGGCCGTCCATGAGACACCTACCCTTCCGGTCTTGAGGCCGCGATTTTCGGTCGAACCCATTCGCGCGAAGGAAGTATTGCCATTCATCATCGACGAACCGCCGATCAAGGATCAAATAGACACTGTTGCCGTGGAGCCGAGGACAACTACCACGCACGAACCTGGCAATGGAGTGGAAGAACCCGTTCGCTTGATCAGCGCCGTACCTCTGATCACACGCGAGCCTTCCTATCCAGTTGCTTCGATTCGCAACGACGAACAAGGCGTCGTAACAGTAAAGGCACTCGTCGGCGCCGACGGCCGTGTCACAGAAGTGATTGTTATAAAGAGCAGCGGCTACCCGCGGCTGGATGCTGCTGCGCTCGAAAGTATTCGTACTTGGAAATTCAGACCGGGTTCGCAAGCCGGGACTGCAGTCGCGAGTTGGGTCTCTCTACCCGTTCGCTTCCAGCTGCGGTCATGAACTATTTCGTGAGAATCAGTTTATTGGCGTGCGTGATGCGCAGTCTGTAACTTGCACCGGCGTGCGTGATGGTGATTTCACGCACGCCCTTGAACAGCTCCTCGGATGCGTACACGACGTCCCTCGCAGCCTCAGTCGAGGCTTTCTTGGGCGTTCCGCAGTCGGAAGAGCGTCGTTCAGGTGAATCCTTCATAAGAGACATGATGTTCACTTCGAATCGATGATCATCGTGGAGGGAGCAAGAGCATCGTTGCGCGCTCGAGCGCGCCGCCCGAGATAGAGAATCCAACCGCTCACTGCAAATATCGGCATCGCGAGGCTTGCCAGCATAGTGACGAAGACACCCAAGGGACCGAAATACGAACCTGCGTGCAACGGAAACATACTGGCGATGAAACGATCGGGAGCGCCTTTGTCCTCGAAGCGCTCGTGGCGCAGAACCTCGCCCGTATCTGGACGGACGACGAGCCGATTGAAGGCTCGTTCGTGCACAGCATCTGCCGGCAGATAGCGAACTTCAGCTGCTTGCGTGGGCCGCTCCGGAATGCTGAGTTCGGCCGAAGTGAACGAAACGTGCAGTCCTTGAAAAGACTGCCAAACGCGTTCGGCATCTGGCGGACCGATGTCCAGATCAGACAGAGCCGTGGGACCGCGAGACGGCAGCTGTGCTCCGACAAGATTTACGAGCGCCGCTCGATACCAGGGATATGCAAAGAAGAGTCCTGTCAGCGCGAGTAACAGATAAGAGATCAACACATACGTCCCTAGCACCGAGTGCAGTCTCAACCAAAAGGCTCTGCCGCGCAGTCGAAGGCTCATCTTGAGCCATGCGCGCCAATCGAGCGGACGCCGCGGCCAGCGCAGATAGAGTCCCGATAGCGCCATGAAGACGAGCACGATAGTCGATGCGCCCACCAGCGCTTTGCCGTTGGCTCCAGCTAGTAGATTGCGATGAAACTGTTCCGTCGCTGCGAAGAAGGCATCGCCTCTTCCCTGTGCCGTTTGCAACAGCGATCCGGTGAATGGATTCACGTAGCGCCGTTCGCGTTTCGCAGGCGCTGGCTTGTTGTCCGCTCCGGATTGGACGCGCTCTTTCCCGGCGCGTTTATCGGTGAGACTAATGCGTACGGCGCGATTGGGCTCCGGAGAAAACGTAAGCGATATCACACGCTTGCCGGGAAGCTGCCGAGTAATTGCCGCGATGAGTTGAGTTTTATCGAGCACAGCGGCGGATGAATTAACGACGTATGCATCGCCATTCAGCCAGTCGAGAATGAGATCTTTATAAGACAACAGCGCACCAGACATGCCGACCATGGCGAGCACGATTCCGGCGCTGATCCCTAAGATCCAATGCAGTTGAAACAATGCCTTCTTGAACATCGATCAACCGCTCCGCGCACCGAATTCGATCGGTACCAACACGAATGCCTGATGCGGCTCACCGTTTTCCAAGTAAGGCTTGAAGAGGGCTTCGGAAGCGGCGCACTGCGCAGCCTCGTCGAGCACACGATGACCGCTCGATCTGTGAACACTGACTTGCACGGGTCGGCCGCGTTCGTCGATGAGGACGCGTAAGACGACCGTGCCCGCCAGCCGCAGCGCTCTGGCCGCGCTCGGATATTTGGGTTTCGGCGCTCGAACATACGCGACGTCGGAAATGAGCCTGGGCGATGTGGAGAATTCGCCGTCCGAGCGCTGCGGATTCGGAGTTGCAGACGGAACGACCGCGAGCGGCGTCACGGCGACGGGAACTTCTTCGGGTATCACATCCAAGCTGGGGAGCGTCGATGTCATCACGTTCGCTTCCACATGCTTGGGAGGCGAAATCTTCGGTTCCTCGGGCTTCCTCTGTTCGGCGATGAATTCCACTTCGATGGGAACGGCCGGGGCATTCGAACCGTGCACTCTCATGTGTATGAACGCGTAGCCCGCGAGCACATGAATGCCCAACACGCAGGCCAGCAACACGGCGTTTCGTTTCGAGCCGCGGCGCGCACGCTCCAGATTTTCCGCATGCCGCGTTGCGTAGGGAGTGAAATGATTGCTCGTTATCGCGTTCATGGAATCATCGTGTCCATATCCGCAACAGGTTGTGATAACAGTTCGTGAGCTGCAGACACGCAGCCTCGTCGGCCGAGGTTGCGCGCAAACGCTGAATGGACGAGTCCATGTCGAACAGAATCGCCCGTTCGGCATCACCGCTCACAAGACTCTCGATCCAAAAGAAACTTGCGAGTCGAGCACCGCGCGTGATCGGTGCAACGCGATGCAGACTGCTGGCGGGATAGAGAATCGCGTCGCCGGCGGGCAATTTGATTTCTTGGGTGCCGAAGGTGTGCTCGATGATGAGTTCGCCGCCGTCGTACTCGTCGGGATTCGCCAAGAACACCGTGATGGATAAATCGGTACGCAGCTTGCTGCCGTCCGGCATGAGACGCACTGCGTTGTCGACATGAGTGCCGAACGTCATGCCGTTTTCGTAGCAATTGAAGAGCGGCGGGTAGACGCGATTCGGAAGCGCGGCGCTGATGAAAAGCGGATTGCGTTCGAGCTCGCTCATGAGAACACCACCCAGCTCGCGAGCCAGCGCCGAACGTTCGTCGAGCTGCAAATTTCTCTTCACGCCCGCACCTTGATAGCCGGCGGTGGCGCGCCCGTCGATCCATTGAGCCGAGCGCAGCTGCTCGCGCATCGCCTGTAGCTGCGCGTCACTCAATAGATCGGGGATGCGCGCGAGCATTGTTAGAACCTATAGCTCCCGGTGACGATCGCAGTGCGTCCGGCAACCGGAGTCGCTCGTCCGCCAGATGCTGCTTCGAAATACTTGCGATCCGTCGCGTTCAATACGTTGAGGCGCACGTCATAGCGCGGTTGAATGAACGCAGCGGTTGCATCGAGACGCGTGTATCCGTCGATGAGCGCCGTCTGGAAGTTGTTGAGATAGCGCTTGGACGATGCCACCGCGCCGCCGCCCAATTCCCAAACGTGGGCCCAACGATAGGTCGCCCAGAGCGAGGCCGAGTGTTTGGGCACGTTTTGCGGCACCTTGCCCTTCGCGTAAATGAAATTCGGCGCCGTGCCGGTACGCTCGTTGGCGCTGATCATTTCTCCATCGAGATACGTGTAACCGCCGGTGATCTCCAGCCCCTTCCACACCTGTCCCGTCGCACCGACCTCGACGCCGTCCACTCGAATATCGCCGTCGAGCGTGACTACGCCGGCAATATCGGTGGTGCGCGCGTTCGTCTTCTCGACACGAAATACTGCGCTCGTCAGCAGCAGCTTGTTATCGATCAGATTCAACTTGGCACCCACTTCATAGGACTTGTTCTTCTCGGGTCCCACAGGTGCATTGGCAGCGGTGACCGTGACCGTCTCCGCCGACGGATTAAACGATGTGCCGAACGAAGCGTAATAAGACTGCTGGTCCGTAGGCTGGTAGATAAGGCCGGCCCGCTTGCTCCACACCGTATTGGTGCTTTCGAGATGAGTAAGCGTGAGCGTGCTGGTCGGTGCTCCAGGCGTTGCCGGAAAGGTGTACGCCGTCCCGAGCTGATCTTGCTTGGCTTCGAAGCGATCCCAACGCACTCCGAGCGCGAGCTTCCAATGCTTGGTCAGATCGATCTGATCGTTGAGATAGGCGCCGATCGTATTTGCATCGACGCTGGTGTTTTGCGTCGGCAGGCGCACGAGCGTCGCACTGAGCGGCGGCTTGCCTATATAAGTCGGGTCGCCGAGATTCACCGCAGGAACGGGTGAAACATTGCTGAGCGGTGACGGCGTGTTCGTCGTGTTGAAACGATTGAACGTATCGTTCTCGTATTCGTCGCGGCCCAGCTCCAAGCCCGTGAGAATGGTTTGCGTGACCGAACCTGTGGGCAGTACCACAGTGATGTTTGTTTGGTTGTAAAGCGCGGAGTCGTGAATCACGCGATCGCGCTGCTGACGAATCGACCATAGCGATGTCAACGGAGTGCCCACTGCGGGCGCCGAGACTGTTGCGCCAGTGATGGGATTTACGAGTCCGCCGAGCGGCGTGGGTGCAGCTGACGTTTTGTACTTGGAATACTGCGTTTGGTTGGTAAAGAGCACCGCATCGGAAAAGCGGTGATCTATCGTCAAATGCAGTGCGAGTACGTCCTGATCGAAGTAATCGTTCGTAAAGCCGTAAAAGTTGTGAGCGGGTGCATCGATGGGCTTGCCCACCTGGCCGGCAAATGTAACCACCGGAAATCCGTAGTCCGGCACTTCGCGACTGCGCTGCACGAGCGCATGCATGTTGACTTCGGTGTCGGTGCCGATGCCCAAGCGCAGCGATGGACTCAAGCCATAGCGTTTCGATTGGATTTCATCGCGTGTGGATTTGGCATCGTGCGCGAGCGCCGAAACGCGAAACGCCGATGTGTCGGAAAGCTTTTCGTTCACATCGGCTGTGACGCGATAGTAGTCATCGGTGCCGATAGAGCCGGTGATCTGCTGTGCCGATGTCAGCGTCGGCTTCTTCGTCACTTGATTGATGACGCCGCCCGTCGACCCTCGGCCGAACAAAATCGACGACGGTCCTTTCAACACTTCGACAGCCTCGAGAAAAAACGTGTCGCGTGTGTATTGGCCGCGGTCCCGAAATCCATCCATGAAAAGATCGGTGCGCGCCGAAAAGCCGCGCAGATTGACGTTGTCGCCGATCTGGCCGCCTTCGCCCGCCGAAATCGTGATACCAGGAACGTTACGCAGCGCGTCGGTAAGCTTGGTGGCCGCTTGTGCATCGAGCACCGCGCGATTGATTACGGTGACGGATTGAGGAATGTCACGGAGCGACTGCGGCATTTTGGTGACCTGCGTGGTATCGCGCCGATAGATCGGCGTATCGCCCTCGTCCGTCACGGTGATCTTGCCGAGCGTTTTTTCTTGTGCCGGTGCGGTTTGAGCCCATGCCGGCGTCATCGCCATCATGAGCGCCGCGGCCGGCAGGTGACTCACCGTTCTTGCCCATGAAGCCGCCTCGAGCTGTAGCGCCGCCCGCACAGCGCGTCGAATCCCAGATCCCATACACACTCCCCAAAGAAGATGGCCAGAAAGACTTGGCTGGCTGCCCCTGGGAGGAGTGGCTGGCTATGTCGCAGTCAACGAGCGCAAATGATAATGATTCGTATTTACTGAAGCAAGCAGAAAGAAAGCAAAGTCAGCCGGTCAGAACGTGCCGAACCGAAAAATCGTGGTCGACCGGTACTGCTGGCCCGGTCGCAACGTCGTGCTGGGAAAAGCGGGTTGATTGGGCGAGTCGGGCCAGTGCTGGGTTTCGAGACACAGGCCGGTCCTCGGGCCGTAGGCTTGACCGTGCTTTCCAGCAATGGAGCCGTCCAAATGATTCCCCGTATAGAACTGCACGCCGGGTTCACTCGTCCAGACTTCGAGCGTTCTGCCGCTGTGCACTTCACGCACTCGCGCGGCCATCACGATACCGGTGCCGTGATGTTTGAGAACGAAGTTGTGGTCGTAGCCTTTGGCGAGTTTGAGCTGCGGATCGTCTGCATCGATGCGCTCGCCGATGGACTTGGGCCGGCGAAAATCGAAAGGCGTTCCCGCCACAGGAGCGAGGCTTCCTGTCGGAATGAGTGTCGCATCGACGGGCGTGTAGCTAGCTGCATTGATCATCACTTCGTGATCGAGCACCGTACCCGATCCTTCGCCGGCTAAGTTGAAATACGTGTGTTGCGTCAGATTCAACACCGTCGGCTTGTCAGTCGTAGCGGCGTAGTCGATTTTGAGCTCGTTTGCGGCATTCAACGTATACGTCACCGTGACATCGAGTTTGCCGGGGAAGCCCTCTTCTCCATCGGCACTGCTCCTCGTAAATGTCACACCGACTGCATCCGCATTCTGGAACGATGTCGCCCGCCATACATGCTGATCGAATCCCTTGATGCCTCCATGCAATGTATTCGGGCCGTCGTTAGCCGCCAGGCGATAGGTCTTGCCGTCTAAAACGAACTGTGCACGGGCGATTCGATTGGCATAGCGGCCGATGACGGCCCCCAAATACGCCTTGTTGTCCAAGTACTCAGCCAACGAGTTGCGTCCGAGAACGATGTCGTCGCGGTGGCCTTTGCGATCCGGTGTTTTGATCGACGTGATGATGCCGCCATAGTTCATGGCATGCACCTCGACGCCGCCATTGTTGATCAATGAGTAGATTTCGATGGGCGTGCCGTCTGGGAGTTTTCCAAACGGCGCACTCGTCACTGCCGGCTTCGCTGCCTGCGCGGTGACAGTCATGAACGCGAGTGTGAGTAACAGGTGTTTCATTGAGGGGTAGTCAATAACGCCCGCAACACGCCGTTGGTCCAACCGAATCCGTCTTGCAGAGGATATTCGCCACCACCGCCCGGCGCGTCCTTTGCCACGACGTCATATTTTTCGACCAGCTTCCCCGTCGCTCGATACACCGCGACGTTGCGATCGATCCAGCGTTTCGCAATGGCATCCGCGAGTTCGTGTTCTCCATAACGGTTGAGTCCTTGGATCGCCATCCACTGTAGCGGCGCCCAACCATTCGGCGCATCCCACTGCTCGCCGGTGTTTTCTGTCGTCGTGACGAGTCCATGTTGCTTGAGCAACTGCGCTCGAATCGTCTGCGCGACGATGTGTGCCTGTTCTTCAGTCGCGATGCCGAAGAACAACGGCGCAGCTGTCGCCGCAGTAAGTCGATCGACTCCTTTATCCTCGGTCCAACTGTAGTCGGTGAATGCGCCGAGTCGTTCGTTCCACAAATATTTCCGGATCGCATCGCGCCTTCTTTCCGCAAGCGTTTTGTACATATGCGCGCGCGACGGCGACGACGCGTTCGCCTGCATCAACGTGAGTTCGAGCTGATATAGCAGCGCATTGAGATCCACAGGAACGAGTTCGACCGTGCGGACACTCGCACGTGTTTTGCCGTCGGCAAACCATCGCGAACTGAAGTCCCAACCGCTTTCGGCCGTGGCGCGCAAATTACGGTATACCTCTTTGGCGGGTCGAGTCGAACTACGGGCGACTTCGACGTCTTCGCGATATGCCTCTTCTCTGGGCGTATCTCGATCGTCCCAGTAACGATTCAATACGACATCGCGCAATCGTACGGCGCGCCGATATGCCGTATGCGGATGAAGCGAATTAGCGCCATCCATCCAGAATTTGTATTCGGTTTCCAGCGCCGCTTTATAACGAGCAAGACTGTTGGAACTCTCCTGCGCAGCGACGAGCATCACCATGCTTGCGAAGAACGGCGGCTGTGAGCGACTGAGATAGTAAGTGCGATTGCCGTTCGGTATGTGGCCATAGCGCTGCGCGAGATATGCAAAGTTGTCGCACATCTCGCGCACGAGCTGATGCTCGCCGCTCGTTTGCAACCCCAACATCGTGAAGTAGGAATCCCAGTAGTAGATCTCGTTGAAACGCCCGCCGGGAACGACATAGCGATGAGGTAACGGCAAGAGGCTGGAATAAAGCGGGACCGGTTCCGGATGGCGAGTGAGGATGGGCCACAAGCGATCGATGTGTGCTCGGACATCTTCCGTCGAAGGCGCGCGATAGGGACTCCCCTGCTCGGTCGGCAGCACGAATTCCTTGCGCACGAACGACCCGAGATCGAAGCTCGAAACACTTCGCGCCAGCTCATAGTCTTTGACGATGAATTGCGGGCTGTGTTTTGGGACAGCATCGGGGAACGTCTTGCTATCGGGAAACACTTGGGCGAGTTGTACGTCGGCAAACAAATTTCCGTAGAGATCCTCGGGCGTGGGCGGCGCGAGCGAAATGCATGCCGCAAGCGCGGCCAGCACGACACCCAACACGCACCGCGTAAGGTGAGCCCGAACGTAGCGCATATGGATTCGCGTGCGTCCTATCCACGGCAGCTCCTGCCGACGGAGTTACAACGCTGAGCTGGCGCGAATAGTTCTCGCAGTGCCCCCACCCTAACCCTCCCCCGCTGCTAAGCCGCCGCATCCTTGAGACTCAGCGCCGCAATCGCAGACCAATCGAGCCTTTCGCCGCGCTGCGCGAGCAGCGTCAAGAATCGATCGCGTAACAAACTTGCCAGCGGCAACGGCACGCGCAGATCGTCTCCAGCCGCAAGTGCAAGTCGGATGTCTTTGAGTCCCAGCGGTGCGGCAAAGCCTGCGGGTTCGAACTTTTCTTCCGCAATCAGCTTGCCGTAGGTTTTATAAACCGGCGCCGTGAACAACGTCGAGGTGAGGATTTCGAGATATGCATTGCGATCGATGCCGGCTTTGGCGACGAGCGCCATCGCTTCGCCCAAAGATTCGATCACGGCAGCGATCAGAAAATTGCCGCTCAGCTTGACCAGATTTGCCGCAGCGGCCCGATCGCCGATCCGAAACGTGCGCTGTCCCATGACTGAAAGCAGCGGGTCTATGTGTTCGATCGCTTCTTCTTCACCTCCCGCCACGATGAACAGCTTCGCGTCCGCCGCTGCTTCAGGCCGGCCGAACACGGGCGCGGCCACGAAGCGCTGCCGAGCATTGGAGTGCGCAGCCGCAAGTCGCTCTGCGAGCGCGATACTCACAGTGCTCATGGAAAGATGAGTAGCATTGGGGCGGAGATTGGCGATGACGCCATCGTTGCCGAATACGACGGATTCCACTGCCGCGTCATCAGCCAACATCGTGATGACCGTTTCACCCTGACATGCCTCGGCAACCGTTCTTGCCAGTCGCGCGCCGTGCTGTCCCAATGCACGCGCTTTGTCCTGGTTGCGGTTATATGCAGTGATACTGTGGCCGGCCTTGAGCAAGTTGGCCGCCATGCGCGAGCCCATGTGGCCCAAGCCGATGAATCCGATGTTCATGGGGATCTCCTCTGAGAGAATGAATAACGCGGTCGAGTGGAGTAGGTTCGGAACCCTACCCCCCGCAGAAATATTTCTCAGTTACGTTAACTCTGCGCACCTAACCGTGAGTACTCACGGCAGAGTTGTGCGGCACGTTCGTGAAGGAGAATCATGCCAGCAGTTTCCATCGAAAGACGTCGCGGTGCAGATCGGCGCAACCGAACGATCTCCGCCTATCTCCACGGCGCATTGAATCCGCGCCGCGTCAGCGGCCGGCGTGCGGACGATCGCTTTTATCCCATCGTGGACTGGCATTCGCCGCGCATCCTGGCGCTGGCATTTTCCATCCTCGCGCTCTCGACCATCGACGGCGTTTTGACCATCACACTGATCGAGCGAGGGGCCGTCGAAATCAATCCCTTCATGGCGTTGTTCTTGCCGCACAACCTTGGCGGATTCGTAGCCGTAAAATTGGGCCTGACGGCTGCGTGTCTCTTAATTCTTGTCGCTTGCAGCCCCATGCGCTTGATTCGAGCGGTGCCGGGCGAAGTTCTCCTGTACTTCATCCTCGGCTGCTATGTGGTGCTCATCGGTCATGAGCTCGGGATGTTGCGCCTCACCTAGGTCGCTCGGCAGTAACCGTGAAATGCGTCCACATTTTCGGCCTGCCGAAGGTCGACAGCTCCTCAGCCTGAAAGGTCGTCACTCCACTGTCACCTTTCTTTAAGAAATCTCATGTAATTCGTACACCGGCCTTTTACACAATAGGGACCCGGTGCATGAATCACTTCCTAGAAGCTCTCAGAACACAACGATGGGACGACCATCGCTACTACCACCACAGCCGCGTCAATCAAACGCTACATTTAGTGAGCGCCTGCAGCTTCCTGTGCGCATACGTACTCATGTTTACAGACCCGGCCGCGGCGGCACTCGTCGGCTGGCTGGTCGCGATGGTGAGCCGCCAAGCAGGCCATTTCTTCTTCGAGCCCAAGGGCTACGACGAAGTGAATCACGCCACGCACGAGTACAAGGAACAGATCAAAGTCGGCTACAACTTACGCCGTAAGGTCGTGCTGCTCGCCATTTGGGCTGCTGCGCCGCTCATTCTTTTCGTGGACCCGACGCTGTTCGGTATTTTCCAGCCGCATACGACACCGACGGAGTTCGTACATCACATGGCGCAAATGTGGCTCACCATCGGCTTGGGCGGCCTGGCATTCCGCACCGTGCAGCTTTTCTTCGTGCGCGACGTGCAGACGGGCCTGGTGTGGATCACGAAAATCATCACGGACCCGTTCCATGACGTGAAGCTGTACCACAAAGCGCCCTTCTATCTGCTCAAGGGCGAATTCATCGATCCGATGGAGCACGCTCGCGAAGCGTAAGCGGATCTCCGACTCTCAAACGTTGGAGGGTGATTCGACATGCGAAGAGGACGCCGGCCGCACGGTGCGACGTCCTCCGAGCTTGAACCGCGTCGCCAACATCTCCTTAAGCACCTGGCGTTTGATCGATTGATTGGTGAGTGTCGCATCGGCCCACCACCAACCCTCGGCGTGCATCTCGGTTGCGGCCGCCACGATGCGCTCGGCCACGGCGTCGAAGTCGGCATCGCTATAGTTCAAGCTGAATATCAATCGACCCGTGCCCACCCAACTGAGCGCCAGCCCGTGCGCACGCAAGTAGTATTGAAACATCCAGTTGTAGCGCGACGGCTGCGTGTACGAGAACGTCCAAATCGACGACAGATTGGCGACTCGCACCGGCAACCCCGCTTCGCCCAGCTGCGTATTCAGGCGTTGCGCGCGGCTGTTCCAGGTCTCGTCCAAGTTGCGATAGAGCGCCTGAACTTCGGGTGTTTCGATCCTGCGCAAGAATTCCGCCATGGCGCCCATCACATAAGGATGGGAGTTGAACGTGCCGCGTGCGAAACAAATGTCGGCCGGCTGCTCATCCCGATAGCGCTGCATCAGCTCGCGCTTACCGCACAACGCACCGATCGGCATTCCGCCTGCAACGGTTTTGCCGTACGTGACCAGATCCGCGCGCACACCGAAATATTCCTGCGCGCCGCCGCGCGCCAAACGGAATCCGACGAACACCTCGTCGAAGATGAGAACGATATTGCGTTCAGTGCAGACCGCACGCAATTTGCGCAGCCAATCCGCATACGCGGCCCGATCGAAACTCGAGGTTCGGGAACTGTCGAGCAACGTCGAATCGCCCGGTGCCTGTTTATTCGGATGCAGCGCCTGCAACGGATTGACGAGCACGCAAGCGATATCACGACGGTGTCGCAGGACATTGAGCGCGCGCTCGTCCATATCCTTCAACGTATAGGTTTCGTGCGCCGGCACGGGGTTGCCGACGCCGGGTTGCACATCTCCCCACCAGCCGTGATACGCACCGCAGAAGCGTACGAGATGAGAACGGCGCGTGTGATAACGGGCAAGTCTCACAGCCTGCATGACGGCTTCGGTGCCCGACATGTGAAAGGAGATCTCATCGAGGCCGGAGATTTCGGTCAAGCGGCGAACGTTATAAGCAATATCGGGGTGATAGGCGCCCAACACCGGGCCCAACTCGCGAGCGCTCGCAACGCCTTGTTCGATACACGACTTATAAAAGTCGTTGCCAAAAACATTCACACCATACGAGCCCGTAAGGTCGTAGAAGCGATTGCCGTCGAGATCGGTCACAGTCACTCCGGACGAGCTTGCGGCGAAGGCGCCGAAGGGCAGGTGCTTGCGCACGTAGCCACTGAACTGGAACGGCACGCGATTGCGCGACGTGAATTTCAAATCAGAGATGGCGTCCTGCACCGAGCGCGTCGCATCGAGACTGCGTGCAAATTTCTCTCGATAAAGATTCGAGAGCCGCATGAAAGCAGCGCGGCGGCGCGCAGCGATTTCATCCGGGGCGTTGTCGGTGCGAAAGATATGTTCTTCATCGTACTCGTAGAACGGCACGAAAGACGCCAACCGGCGCGACATGCGCGCGTGGCCCGCGAGCGAGCGATGTTTTGCTCGCGACAACTCCACGCGCGCGCGCACTTTAGACAACAACACGCCGGCCACACCGAGGCCGAGTGCGTAGTACCCGATATTTTCGTATAAAGAGCTCATTCGACACTTTTATCTCACTGCGTTTACAGATCTATGACTGTCCGTACCTCCGTCATGCGCGTGCTCGCACAGGAAGACCTCAATTTCCTGCTAACAAACCGCATCCCGCGCCAGCTCCTGACTCGCTTCATCGGCTGGTTCAGCAAAATCGAGAATCCCTTGGTCCGCTCGTTGTCCATCGGGGCTTGGCGATTCTTCGCCGACGTGGATCTGAGCGATGCCAAGAAAACACACTTCAGCAGCATGCACGATTGCTTCACGCGCGAACTGAAAGAAGGCGCGCGGCCGATCGATGCAGATCCGACTGTGATCGTAAGCCCTTCCGACGGCATTGTCGGCGCGTGCGGCACCGTGGAAGCCGGCAAGTGCATCCAAGCCAAGGGATTCCCTTACACCCTCGATGATCTCTTGGGCAACAAAGAACTCGTGCGCAAGTATGAGCACGGCCTTTACGTCACGCTGCGATTGACCTCGGGTATGTATCACCGTTTCCACGCGCCCTACGACTGCAAGATCGACAAGGTCACCTATGTGTCAGGCGACACTTGGAACGTCAATCCGATCGCGCTACGCCGCGTCGAACGACTCTTCTGCAAAAACGAACGCGCCATCGTCGAAACGACGCTCAAAGGCTCGAATCATGCGATTACGCTCGTTCCCGTTGCCGCTATTTTGGTTGCGAGCATTCGGCTGCACTTCTTGAACGTGCTGTTGCATCTGAAATATCGCGGTCCGAACGTCATGCGCTGCAACGCCGAGTTCGACAAAGGCGCCGAACTCGGTTGGTTCCAGCATGGCTCCACGATCATCGTGTTCGCGCCGCCGGGTTTTTCGCTTGCTGAAAATATAAAGGAAGGAGCGCGGATTCGGATGGGAGAAGCGTTGATGAAGCTATGACTCAAACTGTCTCGCTCGCCTCCGCCAGCCGTTGTTTGAACTCCGGCACCCATTGCTGATATCTCTTTATCAAAGCGCCCGAGGTGATCTGTAAGTTTGCTCCCCGTTGATGCGCAGATTCCAAAAGCTGCGTGTCACCGGAAGCCGCAGCCCAAAAGACATCCAATTCCGGGTCGTCGATGCTCTTGTCTTTTCGCAAGAACTGTACGAAGTCGATAAAGTGATCATCGGAGAGAGGACCGTCATCGATCTCCTTCTCGACCAGCACATAGGTCAGGACGTCGTGTTCTCGTTCCGAAAAGAGCAACTCGATGGCCTTCGGCAGATTGTCGAGGTGGGACGCGATCTCGCGAAAATCCGCTTCTGCGAGCCCGTCGAACTGTCTTTCGAGTCGCGCCGCCACCCGCGCTGCGCTCCAAGGGTTTTTGGTTTGTTGCAACTGTCCCAACTGCAGAAAGAACACTCGCCACTCTTCCTGCTTTTTACCCGACTCTCTAGCTTCCTTGCTCTTCTTCGCAACGAACGAGTAGTAGGCCAGCGCGGTAGGAGAATGCGTAAATTCTAGAATCGCCTTTTGCTCAGGCTCTATGTCCAGGTAAGCCTCGAACGCCGGATCGTCACGCCGGTGCTGATCCTGTTGCGTATATAAAGCTCCCTTGACCATCAAGGAACGCAACACCGCAATGAACGTCGCCGTCTCCAGCTTGACCTTTTCGACGGCTTGAAATCCGCTGCTCGCCACCTGTCGTGAAACAGATGCGGCGTACAGACCTACGAACAAGGCAATGAATGAAATTGCAGCGGCGATGGCTGCGATCGTATCGGTGAGTGAGATAGTCGGTGCGGGCTGCGGCATTTTAATTTTCCCTTGATGTTTTCTGGCCCCCACCCTAACCCTCCCCCGCTGCGCGGGAGGGTTAGGGTGGGGGCAGAATCCGCTAACGCACTATCTCCTGGCTGCTGCCGGATACTCCGAAACTCCGTAATCCGCTTCTTCCGGAATCAACATC
>Ga0068855_100001280_pt1 | contig 31168 bp, 30 predicted proteins | sample KBSCornC52_FD_66592 | JGI IMG/M metagenome (GOLD analysis project Ga0068855, IMG submission 66592) | Corn rhizosphere microbial communities from Kellogg Biological Station, Michigan, USA - KBS Corn C5-2 | ecosystem: Host-associated > Plants > Roots > Rhizosphere > Soil ...
CAGCATGCGCGACAGCAGCGTGCAGCTGGCGTCGGTCACGAACGCCGAGCACAACACCACCCCGCTGGCGGCGGCCATCCCTGGCGACACCGCGAACCACAGCACGGCGACCGCTATCAGGAAACCGAGTGCGCCGCTGGCGACATCGCCCATGAACACGCGTGCACGCGGGAAATTGAAAGGCAGGAAACCCGCGCAGGCAGCCGCGCACACGAGCATCGCCGCACCATCTGCACCATGCCATCCGGCCAGCAGCGCCAATGCGACGAAGACGAACATGGCTTGGCACGTCAGCAATCCGTTGATACCGTCCATGAAGTTGTGCAGGTTGATCGACCAGACGATCGCGATCGCGACCGCCAGCAGGGCCAGGCCCCAGTTCCATGCCACGCCATGCGGAATTCCGCCGGCGGTAGACAATGCCGGCACGATTGCAGCGCCAAGCAGCCACGCGGCAGCGGCGCAGTGCACCGCGAACCGCCACCGCGCGGACAGGCCGCGATGGTCGTCGAGCCAGCCGACCAGCGCGACGCCGAGCGTCGGCGGTGCAAGTGCGAAGAGCGGAGCGAACGTCGCCGTGGACGCAGCCAGCACCGACCAGGCGAACAGGATCGCGGCGATGAACGCGATGCCGCCCCCGCGCGGCGTGGGCGTGCCGTGCGAACGGCGTTGCCCGGGTAGGTCGAACAATGCGCGCCGGCGCGCATAGGCGATCGCGGCCCAGGTGAGGATCGCCGCGAGCGCCGTCGTGGCGACGAGCAGAAGCGGCAGGCGCAGGTCGTTCGCGATGGGCACGCGTCGACTCGCCTGCTACTCGCCGACCACGCCGTGGATCGGCCGCACCGTGCCCCAGCTCTTGCAGCTCGGGCATTGCCAGTGGTGTGCCTTCGCGCCGAAACCGCAGCGGTTGCAGCGATACATCGCCTTGCCCTCCACCAGTTGGCGGGTGAGGTCGCGAAGGGTCAGGAAATTCTCGCGCGCTTCGCCGCTGGCGATGTGCAGGTTGACGTCGATCAGGGCCATCAGCGCGCGCACCGAAGGGCGCTGACGCAGGATCCGATTGAGGAATTCGACCGCGGCATGCTCGCCACGCGTGGTCGCATACAGCTTGGCCAGTGCCAGTACCGGCGACACGCCCTGGTAGCGCTCGGTGATGTCGAGCAGGAATTCCTCGGCACGCTGCATGCGCTGCGCACGCGCGTAGCAATCGAGCAAGGGCGAGAGGATCTCCGGCATGTAGTCGATGTCGAGGTCGGCGACCCGCTCGAATGCGCGGATCGCCGCGTCGAGGTCGCCGGATGCGGCCTCTATATGGCCGAGGATCATGCTCGCACGCACACACGTCGGTTCGACCGCGAACGCGTCGGCGACGTGGGCGCGTGCGTCGTCGCGCGCACCCTGTGCACGCGCCTGGTCGGCGAGTTCGCAGTGGAACTGCGCGATCATCGCGCCCTGCGGCTCCCCGGTCGCATGCTCGAACCGTTGCGCGTGCTCGATCGCCTTGTCCCAGTCGCGTTCGTGCTGGTAGATCGCGATGAGATGCTTCAGTGCGGAAGGCGCCAGCGCATCCATTGCTACGAGATCGGCGAACAGGGTCTCGGCGCGATCGAGCAGTCCCGCTCGCATGTAGTCCTCGCCGAGTTCGAGCAGAGCGACGGTCTTCTCCTCCTGGCTCAGGCTCGGGCGCGCGATCAGGTTCTGGTGGACGCGGATCGCACGATCGACCTCGCCGCGCCGGCGGAACAGGTTGCCGAGGGCGAGGTGGGTTTCCACCGTATCGCGATTGATGTCGGCGAGCTTGAGGAATACCTCGATCGCCTTGTCCTGCTGTTCGTTGAGCAGGTAGTTGAGGCCGCGGAAATAGCTGGTCGACAGCTCGCTGACGCGCGCCCCCGACTTGCGCTCGCTGCGACGCCGGCCGAGCACCCAGCCTGAAAACGCGGCGATCGGCAGCAGGAAGAACAGCAACGCGATGACGTTGTTCATGCGTCGTCGCGGCTCCGCGCGGCATCGGTGCGGATTCGCTCGTGCAGCTCGCGGATCACGCGCGATTGCCGGTGCATGCGCGGCTGGTGACCGAGCCACGCAACGAGACCACCAAGCAGCCAACCGAGCAGGAGCGCACACAGCAAGGCGCCGCCGAGCGGCGCATCGACCTGCACGAAGTGGAAATCGATGGCGACGCGTGCGCCGTTGAGCGCACCGAACAGGGCGCCGAGGGAGACTACGCAGAGCAGCAGGACGATCAGGATCAGGCGCATGGAATCGAGCGATGTTCAGGCCGGAGGATGATATCGGGTCCGGGCCCATTGCCGCTCATCGCGCCGGGCCGGATCAGGCCGGCTCGACGGGCGTGTCGCCGTTGGCGTTGACGCGTTCGCGCAGTTCCTTGCCGGGCTTGAAATGCGGCACGTGCTTGCCCGGCAGCGCGACGGAGTCGCCGGTCTTCGGATTGCGGCCCATGCGCGGCGGACGGTAGTGCAGCGAAAAGCTGCCGAAGCCACGGATCTCGATGCGCTCGCCGCTCGACAACGAGTGGCTCATCTGCTCCAGCACGCTCTTGACGGCGAGTTCGACGTCGTTTGCGGCGAGGTGCTTTTGCCGTAGTGCAAGGGATTCGATCAGTTCGGACTTGGTCATCGCTGTCTGGGAAGATTGCGGGTCCAAAAAAACGCGCACCGTCGCCGGTGCGCGCATGTTGCGAGCAGCGTGCGGGAATGCCCGCACGCCGTTTCCTGCATCAGCGGTTCAACTGTTCCTTAAGCAACGCGCCGAGCTTGGTCGTGCCGCCGCTCGCACTCTGGTATTCCTCCAGCGTGGTGGCGAGCTCGTCCTCGTCCTTCGCGCGGATCGAGAGCTGCAGGCTGCGGCCCTTGCGATCCATGCCGGTGAACTTCGCCTCGACCGTGTCGCCGACCTTGAGGTACTGGGTCGCATCGTCGACGCGTTCCTTGGCGATGTCGTTCGCGCGCAGGTAACCCTCGATGCCTTCGCCGATGTCGATCGTCGCGCCCTTGGCGTCGACTTCGCGCACCGTGCCGGTGAGGATGCTGCCACGCGGATGCGACGCCATGAACTGGCCGAACGGATCCTGCTCGAGCTGCTTGATGCCGAGCGAGATGCGCTCGCGCTCCGGATCGACCGCGAGCACGACCGCCTCGATCTCGTCGCCCTTCTTGAAGTTGCGCACGAGGTCTTCGCCGGTGGTCTGCCACGAGATGTCGGACAGGTGCACGAGGCCATCGATGCCGCCGTCCAGGCCGACGAAGATGCCGAAGTCGGTGATCGACTTGATCGTGCCGGAAACCTTGTCGTTCTTCTTGTGGATCGCGGCGAACGCTTCCCACGGGTTGGCGCGGGTCTGCTTCATGCCGAGCGAGATGCGGCGACGCTCTTCATCGACGTCGAGCACCATGACTTCGACTTCGTCACCGACCTGCACGACCTTGGCGGGATTGACGTTCTTGTTGGTCCAGTCCATCTCGGACACGTGCACCAGGCCTTCCACGCCCGGCTCCAGCTCGACGAAGCAGCCGTAGTCGGTGACGTTGGAGACCTTGCCGATCAGGCGCGTGTTGGACGGATAGCGACGCGAGATCGCGACCCACGGATCCTCGCCGAGCTGCTTCAGGCCGAGCGAGACGCGATTGCGCTCGCGGTCGAACTTCAGCACGCGCACGTCCAGCTCGTCGCCGACGTTGACGACTTCGGACGGATGGCGGACGCGCTTCCACGCCATGTCGGTGATGTGCAGCAGGCCGTCGATGCCACCGAGGTCGACGAACGCACCGTAGTCGGTGAGGTTCTTGACGACGCCCTTGACGACCGCACCTTCGGTCAGCTTGTCGAGCAGCTGTTCGCGCTCCGCGCTGAACTCGCTCTCGACGACCGCGCGACGCGAGACGACCACGTTGTTGCGCTTGCGGTCGAGCTTGATGATCTTGAACTCGAGTTCCTTGCCCTCGAGGTACGACGGGTCGCGCACGGGGCGCACGTCGACCAGCGAGCCCGGCAGGAACGCGCGGACATCCTTGATGTCGACCGTGAAACCACCCTTGACCTTGCCGGAGATGCGGCCGGTGATGGCGGCATTGGCGGTCTGTGCTTCCTCGAGCTCGTCCCACACCAGCGAGCGCTTGGCCTTCTCGCGCGAGAGCATGGTCTCGCCGAAGCCATTCTCGATCGCGTCGAGCGCGACCTTCACGCTGTCGCCGACGGAGATTTCGAGCACACCCTGTTCGTTCTTGAACTGCTCGATCGGGATGATGCCTTCGGACTTGAGGCCCGCGTTGACGACGACCACGTCGGAGCGGATCTCGACGACGATGCCGGTAACGATCGCGCCATTGCGCAGCTTGGCGAGCGATTGGCTCTGTTCGAACAGTTCAGCGAAACTTTCGGTCATGTTGATTCCATTGGAAACAGGCCGCCGTCCGGACCGGATCGACAACCCACCTTCGGGGATGCATGCGCTGCATCGTTGCGTGCCGGCACCATGCCGGCGTGAGCCCTTGCGGGCCTTCCCTCCTGCGTGAGACCTCAGCCGGGTCGCACCACCGCGAGCACGCGCGCGATCACTGCATCGATCGGAATCGCGGTGCTGTCGATGATCACGGCCCCTGCCGCCGGCTTCAGCGGCGCGACCTTGCGGGTCGCGTCGCGTTCGTCGCGCGCTTCGATCTCGCGCAAAAGGGATGAGAGTGTAACAGTCAACCCCTTTTCCTTCAACTGCTTATAGCGCCTGCGTGCCCGCTCCTCGGCGCTCGCGGTCAGGAAGAACTTGTAGCGGGCGTCGCTGAACACGACCGTGCCCATGTCGCGCCCGTCGGCGACCAGGCCTGGCGCCTTGCGGAACGAGCGCTGCTTGTCGAACAGTGCGGCCCGTACCGCGGGGATTGCCGCGATCGCCGAGGCGGCTGCCCCGCAGGTTTCGGTGCGCAGTTCGTCGGTCGCATCGTGGCCATTGACGACGACCCGCGTCTCGCCGCCGTCCTTCGGGTCGCGGAACGTGATTTTCGTGGTTTCGGCGCAACGGGTGACCGCAGCGGCATCCGACAGGTCGATCCCGGCCATGCCGGCCGCATAGCCGACCGCGCGGTAGATGGCGCCCGAATCCAGCAGGTGCCAGCCGAGCGCATCGGCCACCGCACGGCTGATCGTGCCCTTGCCGGAGCCGGACGGGCCGTCGATCGTGAGTACCGGGACGGGCTTGTCGGGCTTGGTCATGGCGGTATCGATCCGGCGAAAGGCGCGATTCTACCGGGGCACATGCGTGCTGTTACAGGAGCGCTGCCAGCGCGACCGGGTGTCCGGATGCGCCTACGGGGGCGTGGGGCTTTCCCGGATGTCGAAACCGATCCCGCAGGCGAGTGCGACGAAACCGGGAAACGACGTCGCCACATTGTCGCAATCGGCAATCCGCACCGGCCCACGCGCGACGAGAGCGGCGACTGCGAATGCCATCGCGATGCGATGGTCGCCGCCGCTGTCGACCTCGCCGCCGCTCAACAGGCCGCCTTCGATCACTGCACCGTCCGGGGCTTCGGCGACCGCGATCCCGAGCCGGCGCAGTCCCCGCGCCATTCCCGCGATGCGGTCCGATTCCTTGACCCTGAGTTCCGCCGCGCCGCGTACCGTCGTGGCGCCTTTGGCGGCTGCCGCGGCGACGAACAGCACCGGAAACTCGTCGATCATGTCCGACACGAGATCGACCGGCACCTCGATGCCGCGCAGCGGCGCGTGACGCACTTCGAGGTCGGCGACCTGCTCGCCGCCCTGCTCGCGCGGATCGTGTTCGCGGATGTCGGCGCCCATCATGCGCAGCGCCTGCAGCAGGCCGGTGCGGCGCGGGTTGAGACCGACTGCGCGCAACAGCAGGCGCGAGCCCGGCACGATGCTCGCGGCGACGAGGAAGAACGCGGCCGAGGAGAAATCCGCGGGCACGACGACATCGGTCGCGTACAGTCGATGGCCGCCTTCGAGGCGTGCCCTGCCCGGCTCGAACGCGATCGGCCAGCCGAATGCGGCGAGCATGCGTTCGGTGTAGTCGCGCGTCGGGTGGACCTCGCTCACGCAGGTCTCGCCCTTCGCGTAGAGTCCCGCGAGCAGGACCGCCGATTTGATCTGCGCGCTGGCGACGGGTGCCTGGAAGTCGATGCCGCGGAGCGCTGCACTGCCACCGATGCACAGCGGCGGGAAGCCGCCTTCGGCGGTTTCGATGCGCGCGCCCATCGATCGCAGCGGTTCGGTCACGCGCCGCATCGGTCGGCGCGAAAGCGATTCGTCGCCGACCAGGGTCGAGTCGAAGCGTTGCCCGGCGAGCAGCCCGGCCAGCAGGCGCATGCCGGTGCCGGCATTGCCGCAGTCGAGCAACCCGCTCGGCGCCGCGAGCCCGTGCAGGCCGACGCCGTGCACGATGCGTTGCGAGGCGGAGGGGGTGTCGATGCGCACGCCCATGGCGCCGAAGATCGCGGCGGTCGCACGCGTGTCCTCGCCTTCGAGGAAACCATCGATGCGCGACGCGCCTTCCGCCAGCGCGGCCAGCATCACCGCGCGATGCGAGATCGACTTGTCTCCCGGGACGGCAATCTCGCCTTGCAAGGCCGATGCGGGTGCGCTGCTCCAGGCGATGCCCGTCACGGCAACGCATCCAGCAGGCGCTGGTTCTCGGCACGGCTGCCGATACTGATGCGCACGCTGTGGCCGAGGCCGTAACCGCCCATCGGGCGCACGATCACGCCGCGCTCGAACAGGTGCCGCTCGAACGGTGCGGCGTCGCGCCCGAGGTCGACCAGCAGGAAGTTCGTCTGCGACGGCAGCACGGCGTAGCCGCGCACGACCAGCGCGTCGCGCAGCCAGGCGCGTTCGTCGCGGTTGAACGCGCGCGCGGCGGCGAGATGCTCGCGGTCGGCCAGCGCCGCCTGCGCGCCTGCCAGCGCGACGTTGTTGACGTTGAACGACTCGCGCAGGCGTTCCAGGACATCGACCACGCTCGCGTGTGCGACGAGGTAGCCGACGCGCAGTCCTGCGAGCGCGTACGCCTTGGAGAACGTGCGCGTGACGATCAGGTTCGGATGGCGGTCGGCGAAGCGCAGTGCGCTGCCGAGGCCGGCCGCATCGATGTATTCGTGGTAGGCCTCGTCGACGACGACCAGCACGTCGTCGCGTACGAGCGCAAGAAAGCGTTCGAGCGCGTCGTCGTCGAACCAGGTACCGGTCGGATTGTTCGGATTGGCCAGGTAGACAATGCGCGTATCGGCACGGATCGCCGTGGCGATCGCATCGAGGTCATGGCCGAACGGCGCCGTCGCATGGCCACGCGGGAGCGCCGGCACGCAGATCGCCTGCGCCCCTGCGGCGGCGGTCGCGATCGGGAACACCGCGAAGCCGTATTGCGAGAATACGACCGAGTGCGCGGGATCGGCGAAGCATTGCGCGAGCAGCATCAGGAGTTCATGCGAACCGTTGCCGAGCGCGATGCGCTGCACCTCGACTCCAAGGTGGGCCGACAACGCGGCCTTCAGCGCGGCGCCGCGCGGATCGGGATAGCGCCAGCTCTGCGCGAGTGCCGCGCGCATCGCATCGAGCGCGCGCGGGCTCGGGCCGAGCGGGTTCTCGTTCGAGCCGAGCTCGGCGATCGCGACGCCGAAACGCTCGCGCAAGGTCGGCAGGTCGTGGCCGGGGTCGTAGGCGCGCAGCGCCGCCGTCGCCGGATTGGCGAGCTTCGCCGCGTCGAACGCTTGGCCGTCGCGCCGGGGCTGCGCGGTCACGGCACCGCCACCGGATACGAGCCGAGCACCTTGATCTCGGATGCATGCGCGTCGAGTTCCGCCAGTGCCTGCTTCATGGCCTCGTCGTCGACATGGCCCGCGAGGTCGATGAAGAAACCGTATTCCCACTTCGCCTGGTGCGATGGGCGCGATTCGATGCGATTCATGCTGATGCCGTGGCGCGCGAACGGGCTCAGCACGTTGAACAACGCACCCGGCTGGTCCTTGATGAACACGAGTACCGACGTGCGATCGTGGCCCGAGGTCGGGAAGATCTGCCGGCCGATCACGAGGAAACGCGTGGTGTTGTCGGCGTGGTCCTCGATCGGCTTCATGATGACCTTCTTGAGGCCGTATACGTGACCGGCCGATTCTCCGCCGATCGCCGCGGCATCGTCGGCGTTGCGCGCGCGGCGTGCGCCTTCCGCATTGCTCGACACCGGGATCTTCTCGATCTTCGGCAGGTTCGCGCGCAGCCAGCCCGAGGTCTGGGCGAACGACTGCGGATGCGCATAGATGCGCTCGATGTCGTCGATGCGCCCGGAACGCGAGAGCAGGAACTGGTGCACGCGCAGCTCGACCTCGCCGCAGATCTTCACGCTCGAAGTCAGGAACATGTCGAGCGTGACCTGGATCGTGCCCTGCCCCGAATTCTCGACCGGCACGACACCGAAGTCGGCATTGCCGGCTTCGACTTCCTGGAACACCTCTTCGATGCTCGCCATCGGCAGGCCGTGCGCTGAACGACCGAAATGCTTCTGCACCGCCTGTTGGCTGAACGTGCCTTCCGGGCCCAGATAGCCGACCTTGAGCGGCTCCTGCTGCGCGAGGCAGGCCGACATGATCTCGCGAAACACGTGCACCAGCAGTTCGTCGCTGAGCGGTCCCTCGTTGCGATCGACCACCATGCGCAGCACCTGCGCTTCGCGTTCCGGGCGATAGTAGTCGACCGCCGCCGCGAGCTTGCCCTTGGCCTTGCCGACCTGGTGCGCGAAGTTCGCACGCTCGGCTATGAGGGCCTGGATCTGGCGGTCGATGCCGTCGATGCGCGCGCGCACCTCGGCAAGGTTCGGCGCAGGCGTCGCGGCATCGTCGCTCATGTCGTCAGCTCCCGATCACGCGCACGGAGAGGATTCCATCGATCGCGGCAATCTGCGCGACCAGAGTGTCCGGCACCGGTGAATCCGCGTCGATAAGGCTGTACGCGAGTTCGCCACGCGAGGCATTGTGCATCTGCGCGATATTCACCCCGGCCTCGCCGAGCACGTGCGAAAGCTGGCCGATCATGTTCGGCCGGTTGCTGTTGGCGATGCAGATGCGTGCGTTGCCGGTGCGCGCCATGCGCGTCTCGGGGAAGTTGACCGAATTGCGCACGTTGCCGTGCTCGAGGAAGTCGCGCAGCTGGTCCACCACCATCAACGCGCAGTTCTCCTCCGCTTCGCCGGTCGAGGCGCCGAGGTGCGGCAGCGAAATCACCCGCGGGTCGCCGAGCAAGTCGCCTTCCGGAAAATCGGACACGTAGCGGCCGATGCGGCCATCGGCAAGTCCCTTGCGCAATGCGGCGGCGTCGATGATGCCCTCACGCGCGAAATTCAGCAGCACGATGCCGGAGCGGACGACATCGAGCGCCTGCATGCCGAACACGCCGCGCGTCTTGTCATTGAGCGGCACGTGGAAACTCAGGTAGTCGGACGCGGCGAACAGTTCGTTGAGCGAGCCCGCCTTTGCGACTTCTGCCGACAGCGCCCACGCGCCGTCGACCGTCATGTGCGGATCGAAGCCGACCACGCGCATGCCGAGCGCGTAGGCGGCATTGGCGACCTTCACGCCGATCGCGCCGAGACCGACCACACCGAGCGTCTTGCCGGAGAGCTCGCTGCCGACGAAGCGTTTCTTCTCGGCTTCGACCTTGTGGTGCAGGTCGCCCGAGTCGTCGAGTCCGCGCACGAAACCGAGCGCATCGGCGATGTTGCGCGCGGCCAGCAGCATGCCGGCGACGACGAGCTCCTTCACCGCGTTCGCGTTCGCACCGGGCGCGTTGAACACAGGCACGCCGCGGGCGGAGAGGTCGGCCACGGGGATGTTGTTGGTGCCGGCACCGGCTCGCGCGATCGCCTTCACGCTCGCCGCGATCGGCAGCTTGTGCATGTCGGCCGAACGCACCAGTACCGCGTCCGGCGCGGCGATTTCGTTCGCGACGCTGTAGAGGTTCGCTGGCAACCGGTCGAGGCCGTTGCGCGAGATGTTGTTGAGGGTCTGGATCTTGAACATTGGGGGACCGGGATTCGGGATTGGGGATTCGGAAGTGGGAGAACAACCTGTTCGCAGGAGCTGGATCCCGGCCTTCGCCGGGATGACGACTCTTTCCGGCGCTTCTCCGACTAACCGTTGCGTCGCGCGAAGTCGCGCATGAAGTCGACCAGTGCCTGCACGCCTTCGAGCGGCATCGCGTTGTAGATCGACGCACGCATGCCGCCGACCGCACGATGTCCCTTCAGCGCGAGCAGTCCGGCCGCCTCCGATTCCTTCAGGAACGTCGCGTCGAGTTCCTCGCGCGGCAGGGTGAAGGGCACGTTCATCCACGAGCGCGCGGCCTTGTCGACCGGATTGCGGTAGTAGCCTGAGCCATCGATGTAGCCGTACAGCAGTTCCGCCTTCGCGCGATTGCGTTCGGCCATCGCGGCGACGCCGCCTTGCGCCTTGACCGACTTGAACACGAGGCCGGCGAGGTACCAGCCCCAGGTATTGGGCGTGTTGAGCATCGAACCCTGCGCGGCGTGCTCGGCGTAGTTGAAGATCTTCGGGATGTCTTTCGGGCAGCGCTCGAGCAGGTCGTCCCGCACGATCACGACTACCAGGCCGGACGGGCCGATGTTCTTCTGCGCGCCGGCATACAGCAACGCATACTTGGACACCTCGAGCGGACGCGACAGGATCGTCGAGGAGATGTCACCGATCAGCGGCACGCCGCCGACGTCGGGGACGTCGTGGAATTCGACGCCGCGGATCGTCTCGTTCGGCGTCACGTGCACGTAGGCGGCGGACGCGTCGAGATCCCAGTCGGCACGTGCAGGAATGCGGTCGTAGTTCGTCCCGGCCGAACTCGCCGCGATGCGCACCTGGGCGAGCGGCTTCGCTTCCTTCGCGGCCTTCTCGCTCCAGTCGCCGGTCAGCACGTAGTCGACCGCCTGCTCGCGGCGCGCGAAATTCAGCGGGATCTGTGCGAAATGCTGCGTCGCACCGCCCTGCAGGAACAGCACCTTGTAGTTCGCGGGCACGGCCAGCAGTTCGCGCAGGTCGCGCTCCGCCTGCTCGGCCAACGCGACGAAGTCCTTGCCGCGATGGCTGATCTCCATCACCGATGCGCGCGCGCCATCCCATTCGAGCAGTTCGGCTTGTGCCTGGCGCAACACGTCTTCCGGCAGCGCGGCGGGGCCGGCGCTGAAGTTGTATCCGCGACTCACATGGACTCCCGGGTTTCGAAGCGGACTGCATTCCTACCGCATTATGCGGCGTCGCAGCAAGCCCTCTTTGCGGCCCGGGCTAAATCCCGCGATGAATCAACAGCAAGAGGCCGAGCGCGATCAGCGCAGCGGCACCGATCAGCCACCAGATGCCGCCTTGCGCGGGAGATTCCGCGACCTCGCCGAGTTCCGCCTGCCCGGCAACGGCTTCGTACTCGGTGGTTCCGGGCGCTTCGCCGCGCATCGGCATCCCCGGCGCCTCGACGACGAACTGGCTGCGGTCGAAGCCGAGCTGGTCGCCCGGATGGATGCTCGCATTGCGTACGCGCACGCCGTTGACGAGGGTGCCGTCCGAGGAATCGATGTCGCGCAGCCAGATGCGCTCACCCGCGCATTCGATCGCGGCATGGCGCGGCGCGATCCGCGGATCGTCGAGCACGAGGTCGGAGCTTGTGGCGCTTCCCACCACGAGGCGCGCATTGACCGGGATCGCCCGACCGAAATGGCTGCCGGCGACACCGCGCAAGACCACGCGCGAAGGCTGCGAGGGCGGCATCGGTGTCGGTGGATCGGCCGGTATCGAAGCCGAGATCGTTTCGTCGCTGTCGGCCTTCAGCGCGATCGCGGCCTGCCCGAGGCAGAGCACGTCGCCGCAGCGCAGGAGTGCCTTTTCGCGCACCGGCCGCGCGTTGACGTGGGTGCGCGCGGTCGGGTCCATGATTTCCAGGACGATGCCGCGCGCATCGACCAGCACACGCGCGTGCCAAGGCGCCACGTCCTTGCCGGTCAGGACCAGTCCGTTGCCCGCGGCGCTGCCGAGGTTGACGACACCGTCTTCCATGATGAAGTCGGCGCGCTCGCCGTTGGCAAAACTGAGTCGCATCGCATCGAATTCGCGGATCGATTTCGCACTCTAGCACAAGCCCCGTCACGCCCAGCCGCAGCGGGGAGGCTGCCCATCGCGCCGGCCGTGCGGCATCATTGCGGCCTTCCGCAACGGAACGCGAGGCACCCATGGCCGTCATCGACATCAAGCGCTCGCACAAGAAGAGCATCAAGACCGCAAAGGCGGCGGTGGAACGCGTCGCCGCGGCGATCGCCAAGCAGTACGGCATCGACCACCACTGGGATGCCGACACCCTGCACTTCGACCGCAGCGGCGTGAAGGGGCGCATCGCGGTGACCAAGAGCGAACTGCACGTGCGGGTCGAGCTCGGTTTCCTGATGAGCGCGATGAAGCCGGTCATCGAGCGCGAGATCGCGCTCAAGCTCGACGAACACCTGGCCTGAGCGGAAGACGAGGGAATCGACATGGCCGAGCCGGATGCGCTGCGCATCGAGACCCTGATCGCGGCGTTGTATGCATGCATTTCCGGACCCGCCGGCGCGGCGCGCGACTGGCCACGGTTTCGGTCGCTGCATCGGCCGGAAGCACTGTCCCTGCGCACGGTCCTGGACGCCGATGGACGACCGCGCGCCGAGGTGTTCGACATCGACGGCTACATCGCGAATGTCGAACCCTTCTTCGCGAGCAATGACTTCTTCGAACTCGAAATCGATCATCGGATCGAACGTTTCGGACAGGTCGCGCACGTCTGGAGCCGCTACGAGGCGCGTCCTGCGCCCGGTTCACCGACGCTCCTCAAGCGTGGCGCGAACAGCATCCAGCTGTTCAACGATGGAACGCGCTGGTGGATCGTCAGCACGATCTGGGACAACGAACGCGACGGCCTGGCCTTCGACCTCTGGTAGGCCGTATCGGCGCTGCGCGATTCAAGGGCGCGATTGCGCCAGGCAGGGCGCGAGCACCAGCGACAGTTGCGCGCGACGGTCGTTCGCCAGGGCGGTGACCTGCAGCTTCGCGTCACCCTCGGGCGCGCGCACTTCGAGCCACAATGGCTGCCGGGCGTCGCGCAACCAGCGCTTGAGCAGGCGCCCAAGGTCGCTTTCGCGACCGGAATCGCGCGAACTCGCGAGCAGGAAGCCGTCGCCATCGACGCCGCGCCAGCCGGAGATCGCGCCGCTCACCTGCATCGCGCGCTTGCCGAGCACCGACCAGGTTGCGAGCTTTCCGGCTTCACCGATCCCGTCGGGTCCCTCGAAAGGGTCCAGCGCGAATGCCGTCACGGCCTCGGGTGGCGGCAGCACCACCGCGACCGACAGCGCGCCGCCCTTGCCGGTCGTGCAGTTGAATTCGAGTTGGGCATTGGCCAGCCTCGTATCGGCGACACGCGCCTGCGCGGGAATGCGCAGCGTCGTGTTCGAAGCGGCGTGCGCGCACGTCACGGCCAGCGCAAGCGCGAACAGTGGGAGTACGTGACGGAAACACCGGATGCGGCGCATGGCGGGCTCCTGTGGCGGGCACGCCCATGCTAGCGACTCGCGCGCATCGCGCAAGCACGCGATCAGACGTCCAGTACCGCGAGCAGGTCGCGACGCAGCGCCTTCGGCTCGCAGCGCACGATCCGGACCTGTGGTGTCCCGTGCCAGCGCGCGCAGGCATGGATCGCGCCGGCGATTGCCTTCGCCAATGCAGGCGTCCATGTCACGCCGGACTCGAGGTGCAACGTCTTGACCTCGAACACGCCGTCGGCTCGGTGCGCCTTCGCGTCGAGGCGGCCGACCAGTTTTCCGCGATGCAGGATCGGCAGCACGTAGTAGCCGTAGCGGCGCTTCGGCGCAGGCGTGTAGCACTCGATACGGTAATCGAAGTCGAACATCGTCGAAGCCCGTTCGCGATCCCACACCACGGGGTCGAACGGCGACAGCAGCACGGTTTGCGCCGCGCGCAGGCGCGCGCTCGCCGCCGCGGCGAGCAGGTCGGCGTGGTCGCGATGCACGTAGGCGGGAGCCTTCCAGCCATCCACGCTCACGCGCAGCAGTTCTCCGGATGCGACGAAGGCGTCCAGCTCGGCATCCTTGAGCTTGCCGCCGCTGCGGAAATAGTCGTTGATCCAGCGCGCCTGCGCGACACCGAGTGCGCGCACCGCGCCGAGCACGAAACTTCGCCGCATCGCGGACGTGTCCGGCACGGCGTCGGCGGATCGATGCCGGCGCGCGTTCGCGAGCACGCGCTCGCTGAGGTCATAGACGCGCTGGAAATTCTCGCGCCGCGCGATCATCAGTTCGCCATGCGCGAACAAGGCCTCGAGCCAGCGCTTCTCGTCCTTCCAGCCCCACCAGCCGCCACCGCCGACGGCACCGTCGGCACGTTCGAAGTCGGAGGCCTTGACCGCGCCATGCGCACGGATGTGATCGAGCAGGCCGGCCATCCCGCCCGCGTGCTGGGTGCGCGTGCGTTGCGCACTCTTCATCGACCAGTGCCCGCCCCTGCCTTCGTCGGCATGGCGACGATGCAGCTCGTGATCCGCGAATGGGGCGAAGCACGCCTCGTGCGCCCAGCATTCGAACACGTGCCCTTCGTCGAGTAGTTCTTCGAGCCATTGCGGCTGGTAGGCACCGAGGCGCGAAAACAGCACGAGGTAGGGACTGCGCGCGACGACGTGGATCGTGTCGATCTGCAATACGCGCATGCGCTCGATCGCCGCGAGTACGTCGCCCTTGCGCGCGCGCCGGCGAGGACGCGCCAGCAGGCCCTGCGCGGCGAGATGGAGGTTGCGTGCCTGTTGCGCGGTCAGGCGTGTCGGTTCGCTCACCATGTTCGAGGCGATGCGGGCCCGCTAGTCGTCAGCGCCGTGGTTCGAGGATCGCGGACAGGCGATCCTCGGCCCCGGTGATGCGTTCCAGGTGCGGATACTTCAGGCCTTCGCGGTAGTCGACGCGCACACTGCGGTACAGATCGCCTTCCTTTACCAGCAGCTCGATCGGTGCATTGCCACCCTTGGCGGCGACGATCGCTTCCTGCAGGCGCTCCGGCGTGAACGTACGCGAGTTGACCGCGATCAGGTTGCCGCTCGCGCCGAGGCCTGCCTTGAATGCCGGTCCGTTCCAGCGCACGTCCGAAATCCTGCCGTCCTTGCTGGCCACGGTGACGCCGAGCGAAGCGGAAAAATCGGCGACCTTTCGTTCGGCCTCCGCGCTGCGCTGGTACGCGCTGGGCTTGTCCGTGTAGACGAGTTTCCAGCCGCTCGCAGCCAGGCCATCCAGCGGTGGCGCATGCGCTTCGATATGCGCGCGCAGGAAGGTGGACCAGTCATGCGGAGCGATCGCGTTCAAGGCGGCGACCACGTCGTCGAGGGTGTAGGTCTTGACGACGTAGCTGCCATCGTCGACGCCGAAGAACGCGCGCGCGAAATCATCGAGCGAGCGCCGCTCGTGGCTGAGTTCGCGCAGCTTCGCGTCGACGGCGAGCCAGGCAAGCTGGCCCGCGCTGTAGTAGTCCTCGCTCATCTGGTAGTTGCGATACGGCAGCGGGCGCCGTGCCGCGACGACCGGATCATTGGTGGTGTCCTGCACGTCGCGCCACGAGAATCCGGGGCGGTTGTCGGTATAGGTCTGGGCGACCAGGGCCAACGCATCGCGTGCCTGCTCGGCGCTCCACAAACCCGAGCGGGCGGCAAGCACGTAGCCCCAGTACTGCGTCTGTCCCTCGTACACCCACAGCAGGCTGCCCTGCATCGGCACGTTGAAGTTCGGCGTGGCGAGATCGGCCGGGCGGCGGAACTTGCCGTTCCACGAATGCGTGTACTCGTGCGGCAGCAGGTCGCGCCCGGGAGCCTGCTTGTCCCACTCGCGGAAGTAGGCCGGGTCTGCGCTGTTCTCGCTCGAACGATGGTGCTCGAGACCAATACCGCCAAGTTCGTCGCTGAGCGCGAGCAGAAAATCGTAGTGGTCGTAGTGCTGCGAGCCGTACAGCCGGCGCGCCTGATCGACGAGGTTCCGATGCAGGCGGACCTGCTCGGGCGTGGACTCGAGATCCTTCGCCTCGTCGGCGAACAGGTTCAAGCGTACCGGCACCTTCGCGCCCGGTGCGAGGTCGACGCGCTGGTAGTTTCGCCCTGCGTACAGCGGGGAATCGACCAGCGTATCGAATGCGACCGGCTTGAAGCGGACGCGTCCGTCCGCGCCCGGCGCATTTGCCTCGCCTGCCGCGGCATCGAGCGCGGTGGCGTATTTCCAGCCTGCCGGCAGCGTCACGTTCGCTTCGACGGTCACCCCGCGCGCCGTAACGCCGGACGGGTACAGCGCAACCGTCTCCCACTGCAGGTTGAGCATCGCCGGCGTCATCACGATGCGCCCCTGGCTCGAATCCTGCGGCGACAGGAAATCGAATTCGGCGAGCGCGCTTGTCGCACCGGCGGGGATATCGACATGGAACGCGTAGACGTCGAGCGGGTCGCGCTTCCACGCGAGCGCCTGCCCGTTCGCGCTGATGCGCAAACCGGCGAGCTTGTCGATCGGACCACGTGGACCATGCTTGCCGGGCAGCCACTGCGGATACAGCAGGGTCAGCGGTCCGGCCACCACCGGAATCTGTTCGCGCACGCGGAAGATGCGATGGTCGAGGTCGGTCGCATCCACATCGATTTTCACGATGCCCGGCCAGGATGCGGCGAGGTCGGACGTCGGAGCGGGGCTTGCGGCGAAGGACGATGCCGAAAGCAGGCAGGTGAAGGCGATGATCGACGCAGTGCGTGGGTTCGGCACGGTTCGTTCCTGCAGGCGGCACCAGCGGCCGCACGATCGCCGATTGTTGCATGACCATCGGTTGCATCGCGCGCCCTCTGCGGTGTCGTTGCCGGTCACTTGCGAACTACGAAAGACTTCGTTACAAGTCCGCCATGGCGGCACGCCCGCGGGAACGGAGTGATCGCATGAGACAGCTCGTCCTTGCCGCAACGCTCGTGGCGATCACCGGCGCGGCCTTGTATGTGCGCATGCCGCACGAATCGGCGCCGGCGAAAGGCGTCGCGCCATCCCCACGCGAACTCGAGCGCGAACGCGACGCACCGGCTGGCGAGCCGTTCTGGGAATGGCGCCTGAGCTATCCGACCGGGCGCTACAGTGCGCGCTGGTATCTCGATGCGCGACCGCGCCATGAGGCCATGCAGAAAGCCGCGCCGCGCAGCGAGCCCGGCGGCAACGCTGCGACGGGCGTCCTGGCGACCGACCACGTGACTGCGCTCGGTCCTTCGCCTCTGCAGAACAACAGCTACGGCCTCGTCGGCGGACGCGTAACCGCAATCGTCACCCACCCCACCCAGGCGAACGTCGCCTGGTTCGGTTCCGACGGCGGCGGCGTGTGGAAGACGACCAACTGCTGCGACGCGAATACGCGCTGGAGTCCGAAAACCGATGCCGCCAGCATCGCCGACATCGCGATCGGCACGCTGGCGCTGGATCCGACCAATGCGGACGTGATCTACGCCGGTACCGGCGATTTCCGCCGCAATCGACCGTTCGTTTTCGGCGCCGGCGGCCTGCTCAAGAGCATCGACGGCGGCGAGAGCTGGCGCCTGCTCGCGGCCGACGTCTTCAACCCGGTCTACTCGCAGGCAGCCGGCAACTTTCCGCAATACCGTGCGATGAGCGCGATCGTGGTCGATCGCCACGATCCCGCGCGGATCGCGGTCGGCACGAACCAGGGCTTGTACTTCAGCCATGACGGCGGCGAGCACTTCGATGGCCCCTGCTACACGAACGGCTACACCGGCCAGCGCCAGGACGTCACCAGCATGGTCGGCCTCGACGACGGCAGCCGCACCGACCTGCTCGTCGCGATCGGCGCGATCGGACGGCCGTCCGACGTGCGCGCGGACCTGCGCGAGAACGGCGCGAACGGCGTGTACCGCGCCGCGATGCCGGCGAGCGGATGCGCAGGTGGCTGGACCCTGCTGTCGCGGGCGAACAACGGCTGGCCGGCCGGCAGCGGCAACGGATTACCGGCGCGTGTCGCCGGCGGCAATCCGCTGCAACGCATCGACCTCGCAGTGGCGCCGGGCAACCAGGCGGTGATCTACGCGCAAGTGACGGGGCTTGGCGTGTTCCGCTCGCGCGACGGCGGGTCGACCTGGCTCAACAGCGCGATACCACCGGGCGACTTCGCCAGCGGCTGCGTCACCGATGCCTACGGCAATGGCTTCCTGTTCGAGGACTACAACGCCGGCCTGCTGGTCGATCCGACCGATCCGCAAACCGTGTTCCTGAGCTCGACCGACCTGTGGCGATCGACCGACGGCGCCGATACGTTCAGCGACCTCACCTGCGGCTACGACGAGACGTCGCCCGGACACCCGGGAACCGTGCACGTCGACAACCACGTCCGCGCATTCGTCGCGAACGATCCGGATCGGTTGCTGATCGGCAACGACGGTGGCGTCTACTACAGTGACGATGCACGCGCGCAGCGCCCGGCCTTCGTCGCGATGAACGGCGGCACCAACACGATCGAGTTCTACTCCGGCGACATCACCGCGAACTTCAATGACCCCGCCACGCCGCTGCGCGGGATCAGCGGCGGCGCGCAGGACAACACCTCGTCCAACCAGACCTGGGCCGGCGCCTCGGCGCCCGGGCTCGCGCACTGGACGTCGCGTCTGGACGGCGATGGCATCTGTACCAAGATCGAACCGGTGCTCGGCCAGCGCTGGTACTACAGCTCGCAGTTCGGCTTCGTGATGGCGGCCACCGCCGGCGCAGATTCCAATCCCGACCAGATGGTCGCGCCCTACGACGAGGCGAGCGGCGTCGCGTGGACCGGCGATCGCGCCGGTTTCCTCATGTACTACGAGCTCTACAAGTTCGGTGGCGACGATACCTGCCCACCGGCGACGGGTTGCCAGCGCATGCTGGCAGGCACGTTCCGCGTGTGGGAATCGCTCAGTGGCGGATTGCCGAACACGTCGTGGTACGTCAACAGTCCGGACCTGACCAAGCGTCTGAGCCCGACGCCGAACCTGTCGATCATCAATCGCGTCAAGTTCGCCCATTCCGATCCTCGCCGCGCCCTGGTCGGGACCAACGACGGCAATGTCTGGGCAGGCCTCGCGCTCGGTGGCGGGCGGTCGAGCCTCGCGCGCTGGGTGAATCTGACTGGAGCGAACGCCGTGCTGCCCAATCGCCCGGTCATGGACGTGACCAGCGATCCGGCGACGCCGGACATCGGCTATGCCGTGCTCGCAGGCTTCGACCAGAACACGCCGGCGACGCCGGGACACATCTACCGCGTCGAGTGCACTGCCGATTGCGCCAGCTTCCAGTGGAGCGACCGCAGCGGCAACCTGCCGAATATCCCGGTCAACGCGATCCTGCTCAACCCCAACGTCCCGGGACAGGCCTACGCGGGCACCGATTGGGGACTGTATTTCACCGACCACATCGACGCGGCCACGCCGATCTGGTCGCGCTTCGACGCCGGCCTGCCCTCGGCGATGGTGTGGGACCTCGTGATCGACCGCGGTGCGACCACACTCGCGATCTTCACGCGCTCGCGCGGCGCCTACGCCTGGCCCTTGCCGCAGGCGCCCACGGGCGACGGGATCCGCGGACACGGCCAGCACGCCCGCCCGCCGATCGCCGTGCCCGATCCGTCCTCATCCGAGCAGGCCCGTCGTCACCGACGTTGACGAACCGCACATGGCCGGCCGACGGCAGGCTGCTATGATCGGCTGTCGAGTTGAACCGGACGGTCGATGCTGTATCACCTGAACGAAATCAGCCGCAGCCTGCTGAATCCACTGGTCACCTGGTCCGGCGCCGCGGCGAACGCACTCTCCGCACCGGACAACTGGCTCTCGCGCATGCCGGGGGTCGACCGCATCGCCGCCGGCTACGAACTGTTCTACCGGCTCGGCAAGGACTACGAAAAGCCCGCGTTCGGCATCACGTCGGTGCTCGCGCACGGCCGCGAAGCCGCGGTGATCGAGGAACGCGCACTCGAGCTGCCATTCTGCAACCTGCTGCATTTCAAGCGCTGCAGCGACGACGTGCCGTCATTGACGCGCCTGCGCGAAGACCCGGTCGTGCTGGTGGTGGCGCCACTGTCCGGGCACCACGCGACCCTGCTGCGCGACACCGTGCGCACGCTGTTGCGCGACCATGATGTCTACATCACCGACTGGGTCGACGCGCGCATGGTGCCGCTCGACAAGGGTCCGTTCGGACTCGACGACTACATCGCCTACGTGCGTCGCTTCATCGGCCATCTCGGTGCCGACCGCTTGCACGTGATGTCGGTCTGCCAGCCGACCGTGCCGGTGCTCGCCGCGGTCTCGCTGATGGCCTCGAACGGCGAGAAGACACCGCTGAGCCTGACCATGATGGGTGGGCCGATCGATCCGCGTCGTTGCCCGACGCAGGTCAACGACCTCGCGACGCACAAGCCGTTCTCGTGGTTCGAAACCAATGTCGTGTTCGACGTGCCGCCGAACTACCCGGGCAAGGGTCGTCGCGTCTACCCGGGCTTCATGCAGCATGCCGGTTTCGTCGCGATGAACCCGAGTCGCCATGCCAACGCGCACTGGGACTTCTACCAGGACCTGCTGCGCGGCGACCTCGAGGACGCCGCCGCCCACCGACGCTTCTACGACGAATACAACGCGGTACTCGACCTGCCGGCGGAGTTCTACCTCGACACGATCCGCATCGTGTTCCAGGAACACTGCCTGCCGCTCGGCACCTGGCACGTCGGCGGCGAACGCGTCGCGCCGGAGGCGATCAAGCGCTCGGCGCTGTTGACGATCGAAGGCGAGCTCGACGACATCTCGGGGCTCGGCCAGACACGCGCCGCGCACGACCTGTGCACCGGCATTCCGGCGAAGAACCGCGCGCATCTCGAAGTGAAAGGTGCCGGCCACTACGGCATCTTCAGCGGTCGCCGCTGGCGCGACAACGTCTACCCCGACGTTCGCGATTTCATCCGGCGTTTCCCCAAGACCTGATCTTGCGCCGGTTGCTTTCGAGCGAGCGCAGTAGCGGCCGGGCTGCATGCCCGTGCCGCGGCTGCCGCGAACCGATCAGGACTTCGTCAGCGAATAGCGCCCGGCGCCGGTGATCGCCAGCAACAGCAATCCGCCCATGATCGACAGGTTCTTCAGGAAATGCGTCATGTTGAGGGCGCGTTCGGCAGCTTGCATCGACCAGAACGGATGGCCGATCAGCGAGGTGCCGGCGACGAAGATCATCAGCACGAGCGCAAGCGTCCGCACGCGGAATCCGACGAGCAGCGCGATGCCGACGAAGAACTCCATCGCGATGGCGATGGTGGCCGCCACCGACGGCATCGGCGCCTTGACATATTCCATGTAGCTCACGGTTCCGGAAAAGTCGGTCAGCTTGCCGAAACCCGAAATGACGAACAGCGCCATCAGCAGGACGCGTGCGAGCAGGATGAGCGCATCGCGATGTCGCTCGAGCAATTTCTCGATCATGTCTCCCTCCTTCGTCCGGAACCTGTCCGGCATCATACGGCAGCCGTCGCCGGCGGGCGCGCCGCCCGCCGGTCCTGAGGCGCCGGCCGTCTTCACGTAGACTGGCCCGCTCATCGAAGGAGTCGCGCATGCCCGCCACGATCCGTTGCCTCGCCGCCTCGATCGCATTCGCCTGCACCCCTGCGCTGGCAGGGACCCCGGCGAAGAGCCCGACCATGCAACAGGTGCTGGACGCGTCGAAACCCGCGGACTGGCGCACCCCCGATCCGAACGACACGCTTTACCTCGACCTCGCCGCGGGCCGCGTCGTGATCGAACTCGCGCCGACATACGCCCCGCTGCATGCGGCGAACATCCGCACGATGGCGCACGAGCACTACTTCGACGGCCTCGCGATCCTGCGCGTGCAGGACAATTTCGTGACCCAATGGGGCGATCCGAACGCCGAGGACAAGGACAAGGTACGTCCGTTCGGCAAGGCGTCGAAGACGCTCGCGCCGGAATTCGAGCGTGCCATGGCCAGGGACCTGCCGTTCACGCGCCTGCCGGACGGCGACGTGTACGCGCCCGAAGTCGGCTTCAGCAACGGCCTGCCGGTCGCGCGGGACCCGAAGGCCGGCAAGACCTGGCTCGCGCACTGCTACGGCATGGTCGGCGCCGGGCGCGACAACGGCGTCGACAGCGGCAGTGGCGCCGAACTGTACGTCGTGATCGGCGAGGCGCCGCGCCAGCTCGATCGCAATATCGCCGTGGTCGGTCGCGTGGTGCAGGGCATGGAGCTGCTCGCGAGCCTGCCGCGCGGCACCGGCGCGCTCGGCTTCTACGAGAAGCCCGAACAGCGCGTCGCGATCAAGTCGGTACGCCTTGCGGCCGATGTACCCGAGGCGGAACGTACGCCGCTGCAACTCCTGCGCACCGACACACCGACGTTCACCGCCCTGGTCGAATCGCGTCGCAATCGCAGCGACGACTGGTACAAGGTGCCTGCGGGCAGGATCGGCCTGTGCAACGTGCCGCTGCCGGTGCGTACGCCGCCGGTGAAATGAGCCCGACGGTCGAAAAGGCTTTCGACTCGGATCGACGCGGACGAGCACGGATGGAGCGGATCGATCAGCGACTGCTCTCGCTGAATCCACTTCGATCCGCGTTCATCCGCGTCGACGCTTCTCAGAGCTGCGACGCGGCGAAGGTATCGCAGCTCTTGAGGCTGCCCGACGAAAAGCCGGCACGGAACCAGCGCACGCGTTCGGCTGAACTTCCATGCGTGAAGGAGTCCGGCACCGCGTAGCCGCGCGCCTGCTTCTGCAGGGTGTCGTCGCCGATCTGGTTCGCCGCGTTCAACGCGGCCTCGACGTCGCCATCTTCGAGCCAGTTGAGCTTCTGCTGCGCATGGTTCGCCCAGACACCGGCGAAGCAGTCGGCCTGCAGTTCCTGGCGCACCGACAATCCGTCGGCGCCCTGCATCGGCTGACCGCCCTGCGCCGCACGCTCGACCTGCTCCATCACGCCGGTGAGGTTCTGGATGTGGTGTCCGACCTCGTGCGCGACGACGTAGGCGCGCGCGAAATCGCCGGCCGCATGGAAACGCTGCTGCATCTCCTGGAAGAAGTCGAGGTCGAGGTAGACCTGGCGATCACCCGGGCAGTAGAACGGACCCATCGCGGCCGACGCCGCGCCACAGGCGGACTGCACGCCACCATGGAACAGCACGAGGCGCGGCGCGGGATATCTCTGCCCGCTCGCCTGGAACATTTCACTCCAGACGTCTTCGGTGCTCCCGAGCACGGCCTTCACGAAGTCGGTCTGCTGGTCGTTGCCCGCGGGTACGGTCTGCTGCGTGCCGCCGCTGTCGTCTCCGCCGCCGACACCGCCGAGCAACTGCAGGATCTCGAGCGGGTTCTTGTGGAAGATCAGGCTTGCGATGACGACGAGGATGATGCCGCCAAGGCCGAGTCCGCGACCGCCGCCGAAACCACCGCCGCCACCGCCACCGCCGCCTTCGTCCTCGACCACGTTGTCGCTGCGTCGCGATTTCTGCCAGAGCATGGTCCGTCTCCATCCTTGCGCCGGAAAACGGCGATCGGCGCGACACTACTCTGCCGGCGCCGAGCCTCGCAAGCGGCGTTCCAGTTCCTCGACCCCGCGCGCGGCAAGGAGCCAGCAATGTTCACGATCCCGCGTCCTCAGACCGGATCGACCGCGCTGCAAGGATTCGCCGGCGGCTCCGGTCATTGCCGCGGTCACACGATCCAACCGACCCTACGGAGACTTCGATGAGCGCCCTCGCCTCTCTGCCCGCCACCTGGAATCTGCTCGTCGCGCGCCTGCGCGGTGCCGGAGAAACCCTGCCGCCATTGGTGCTGCGCCTGATCATGGGCTGGGAATTCTGGGAGTCTGGCCTCGAGAAGCTGCATGGCGAGAACTGGTTCGCCGATATCCAGCAGCGCTTTCCGTTCCCGTTCGACCAGTTTCCCGCGGGCTTCAGCTGGACCCTGTCGACATGGACGGAAATCGTCGGCGCCGTATTGATCTGGCTCGGCCTCGGTACGCGGGTCGCCGCGTTTTCGCTGCTGTTCGTGACCTTCGTCGCTACCGCGGCCGTGCACTGGCCGGACATGTGGTCGATGTGGAGCGACCTCGCCAAGGGATATGCGATCAAGGACATGGGACACGGCAATTTCAAGCTGCCACTGCTGTTCGCGGTGATGTTGCTGCCGCTGATCTTCAATGGCGCCGGCAAGTTCAGCTTCGATCACGTGCTGTCGCGCTGGCTCGGCCAGCGCGATGCCCACGCGCCGATCGACGATCTGTTCGCCTGGTCGCTGGCATGCGCAATTCTGGGGATTCCGTTCCTGATGCTGCTGCCGCAATTCGGGTTCGCCCTGCTCGTGCTTGCGGGCCTGCTCGCCGTTTTCGGCCGGCGCCGCGTGACGGTCGCGGTTGCGTCAACGCGCAGCACCTGAATTCCCCGACTCCGGCATGCTGCGCTGCGACGCTCGGCAGCGCGGCTTGCTATGCTTGCGGGATGATCAGCAGTTCCCCCTCCGCGACGCGCATGGCGCAGCGCTTCCGCGGCTTCTTGCCCGTGATCGTCGACGTCGAGACCGGCGGTTTCGACTGCGAGCGCCATGCCCTGCTGGAGATCGCGATCTCCACCGTGCGCATGGACGATTCCGGCATCGTCCATGCGGAACCGGTCGTCTCGACCCACGTCGAAGCGTTCGCCGGTTCCGAGCTCGATCCACGTTCGCTCGAGATCACGGGCATCGACCCGACCCATCCCCTGCGCGGTGCGTTGCCGGAGAAGGAAGCGCTCGACCTCGTCTTCAGGCCGATCCGCGCCGCGATGCGCGAAAGCGATTGCCAGCGCGCGATCCTGGTCGGGCACAATGCCGCGTTCGACCTCGGTTTCCTCAACGCCGCGATCCGCCGCACCGAACACAAGCGCAGCCCGTTCCACCCGTTCAGCTGCTTCGACACGGTGTCGCTCGCCGGGCTCGCCTACGGGCAGACCGTGCTGAGTCGTGCCGTGGAGGCCTCCGGGCGCGCGTGGGATGCGCGCGAAGCGCACTCCGCGGTCTACGATACCGAGCGCACCGCCGAGCTGTTCTGCGATATCGTGAACCGCTGGCGGCAACTGGAAGCCAACGGTCGTCCGCTTCTGCCGGTGTGATGCGACGTCGCGCCGATTCTTTTTCGACTGGAGGAAGTGCGTGAACAACTTCGAACAACCACGCGCCCTGCGCGCCGCCATGCTGGTGCTCGCAACCGCCCTCGGGCTGCCGGGCATACTGGTTGCCGCTCCGGCGGAACAGACGATCTCCTTCGCCAAGGGGTCCGACCACGCCACGGTGAAAGGCAAGTTCAAGGGTCCCGTCGACATCTCGCGCGAATACGTCGTGAACCTCGCGGCGGGACAGACCCTGCTCGTCGAAGTGAAGGACAAGAAGCAGACAACCTTCTTCAACGTGTTCCCGCCAGGTGCACCGCACAAGGAAGGCGAAGGCAGGAGCCGACTCGAAACGAAGGCGCGTGTCGATGGCGACTATACGATCCGCCTGTTCCTGACCAATGGTGCCGCGATCAAGGGCGCTGCCGCCTCCTACGAACTGACGGTTACCAAGAGCTGACCGTAGCGCGCCGCGGGGCGGCCCGATGGCCGGCCGCGCCTTGATTCGACGCCTCGTTGCGCGCATCTTGCCGCCATGCCGATCCGCGAATACTTCCCGCTCACGCCCCCTGGCTGCGCCCTGTGCTGCTACGGCTTCGAGCGCCTCGAGCGTCTCGCGGACCCGGTGCTGACGCATTGCACCGCCTGCGGACAGCCGCTGCGGCGTGCTGTCGCGGTGGCGGCTGTGGTCAGCGGACAGGCGCATGCCCTGCGCGAGGACCACGTCGCGCAGCATGGATTCACGAAGTACCGTCGGATTGGCAAGGGGCACTACGAGAAGGTCGCCGGCGAGGGGCCGGACAGCATCGGCGGCGATTGATTGCAAGTTTCCGTCACATTCGCGTAGCGCAAGGCTTTCGCGGAAACCGCTGAATCTTCTGGGTTTTATCGATATTGGAGCCAGGCAACAGCTCCCGATGAAACCTTTCTGTCACAAAACTCTCATCGTTCTGCAATTGCGCGGGCCTACAAAGCGCGGCGTCGGCACAAAAGCCGGTCCGCCTTTCCATGTGAGGAGTCCCGCGTGTACAACTCGATCAAGTCCCGCATCGTCGCCGCCGGCCTTGCCACCGTGCTCGGCGCCGCGTCCGCGCAGGCCGCCGACATCACCGGCGCCGGCGCGACCTTCATCTACCCGATCCTCTCGAAGTGGTCGGACAGCTACAACAACGCCACCGGCAACAAGATCAACTACCAGTCGATCGGTTCCGGCGGCGGCATCGCGCAGATCAAGGCCGGCACGGTCATCTTCGGTTCGTCGGACAAGCCGCTCGATCCGAAGGAACTCGACGACGCGGGCCTCGCGCAGTTCCCGTCCGTGATCGGCGGCGTCGTGCCGGTGGTCAACATCGAAGGCGTCGACGCCGGCAAGATCCGTTTCACCGGCCCGCTGCTCGCCGACATCTACCAGGGCAAGGTCACCAAGTGGAACGACCCGGCGATCGCGCAGATCAACCCTGACCTCAAGCTTTCCGACGCGGCGATCACGATCGTGCATCGCTCGGATGGTTCGGGCACGACGTTCAACTTCGTCAACTACCTGTCGAAGGTTTCGCCGGAATGGAAGGCGAAGGTCGGCGAAGGCACGGCGGTGTCGTGGCCGGTCGGCGTCGGCGGCAAGGGCAACGAGGGCGTCGCTGCTTACGTCAAGCAGATCAAGGGCTCGATCGGCTACGTCGAACTCGCCTATGCGCTGCAGAACAAGATGACCTACGCCTCGGTGCAGAATGCGGCCGGCCAGTTCGTGCAGCCGAGCCTGTCCAGCTTCCAGGCCGCCGCAGCGAGCGCCGACTGGAAGAACGCGAAGGACTTCTTCCTCGTCATCACGAATGCGCCCGGCGAGAACTCCTGGCCGATCACTGCGACCAACTTCATCCTCGTCTACAAGCAGCCGAAGAACAGCGCCGGCACCAAGGCCGCACTCGACTTCTTCAAGTGGGCGTACGAGAACGGCGGCAAGCAGGCCGAGGAACTCGACTACGTGCCGCTGCCGAAGGCGCTCACCGAGCAGATCGAGGCGTATTGGCAGGCCGAGGTCAAGCTCTGACATCCAGGCAAACCCTTCCGCAAGGAAGGCGCGGATGGGGATGGTGTTGCCTGCGGCCCACGTCACCGCGGACACCATCCCCTCTCCCGCTCCGCTGCGATTGATCGACCGCCTTCGAGACGACGACGCACCATGGCCGCCAACAGCAGTGCAATCACCGCCAGCATGACCGCCGCAGTCGTCGATGCGAGTCGCCGCGACGTGCGCGACGCTCGCGCGGACGGCATCTTCCGTTGGATCGTGGCCGCTGCCGGCATGCTCGTCCTGGCCGCTCTCGTCGGCACCGCGCTTTCGATGCTGTGGGGCGGGCGCGAGGCGTTCGGCACGTTCGGCTTCGGTTTCCTGTTCTCGACCGAATGGGATGCGGTCAACCACAAGTTCGGTGCGCTCGTGCCGATCTACGGCACCATCGTCACCGCCCTGATCGCGATGCTCATCGCGGTTCCGGTCAGCTTCGGCATCGCGCTGTTCCTGACCGAAGTCGCGCCGAGCTGGCTGCGTGGTCCGGTCTCCGCCGCGATCGAACTGCTCGCCGGCATCCCGTCGATCATCTACGGCATGTGGGGCCTGTTCGTGTTCGTGCCGATCATGGGCGAGTACGTCACGCCGTGGCTCAACGACCATCTCGGCCACTGGCCGCTGATCGGCGCGCTGTTCACCGGCCCGCCGCTCGGCATCGGCATGCTCACCGCGGGCATCGTGCTCGCGATCATGGTGATCCCGTTCATCTCGTCGGTCATGCGCGAAGTGTTCCTGACCGTGCCGACGCGTCTCAAGGAATCCGCCTACGCGCTCGGCTCGACCACCTGGGAAGTCGTGTGGGACATCGTGCTGCCGTACACGCGCTCGGCGGTGATCGGCGGCGTCTTCCTCGGTCTCGGCCGCGCCCTCGGCGAGACCATGGCCGTGACGTTCGTGCTCGGCAATGCGCATCGCCTGTCCGCGTCGCTGCTCGAACCCGGCAACTCGATCGCGGCGACGATCGCCAACGAATTCACCGAAGCGGATTCGGAGATCTACCGATCGTCCCTGATCGCGCTCGGCTTCCTGCTGTTCGTCGTCACCTTCATCGTGCTCGCCGTGGCGAAACTGATGTTGCGCCGGCTGTCGCGCCAGGAGGGCACGAAATGAGCGCCGTCGCCGATCGCCTGTATCGCAGGCGCAGTGTCGTTAACGCATTCAATCTGGTCGCATCCGGCCTGTGCGCCGCGTTCGGCCTGTTCTGGCTGGTGTGGATCCTCTGGACCACGTTCCGCCACGGCATCGCCGCGATGAAGCCGGGCCTGTTCACGCAGATGACGCCGCCTCCGGGTTCAGAAGGTGGCCTCGCCAATGCGCTGTTCGGCAGCCTCGTGATGAGCGTCGCCGCGATCGTCATCGGCACGCCGATCGGTGTCGCCGCAGGCACCTATCTCGCCGAATTCGCCAAGAAGAAGGCGATCGGCGAAACCATCCGTTTTCTCAACGACATCCTGCTGTCGGCGCCCTCGATCGTGCTCGGCCTGTTCATCTACACGCTCGTGGTGGCGCCGAGCGGGCACTTCTCCGGCTGGGCCGGCGCGCTCACGCTCGCGATGATCGTGATCCCGGTGGTCGTGCGCACCACCGACGAGATGCTGCAACTGGTGCCGAGCACGATGCGCGAAGCCGCGCTGTCGCTCGGTATCCCGCAGTGGAAGGTGACGTTGCAGGTGCTGTACCGCTCCGCCCTGCCCGGCATCGTCACCGGCATCCTGCTCGCACTCGCGCGCATCAGCGGCGAGACCGCGCCGCTGCTGTTCACCGCGCTCAACAACCAGTACTGGAGCCACGACATGAACGCGCCGATGGCGAGCATGCCGGTGGTGATCTTCCAGTACGCGATGAGTCCGTACGAATCGTGGCAGTCGCTCGCCTGGGCCGGCGCATTCGTCGTCACCGTGTTCGTCCTGCTTCTCAGCATCCTTTCCCGCGCGATCCTGCTGCGCAACAAGGTCTCCCATGACTGACGCCCACTTCTCCGTGTCTTCCGCGGCCGCCCCGTCCGCCGCCGCGGCGCCGATGCAGGCCGCGCGCCCGAAGATGGCAGCGCGCAACCTCGAGTTCCACTACAACGGTTTTCGCGCGTTGAAGGACGTGAATTTCGACATCGCCGAAAAGCGCGTGACCGCATTGATCGGCCCGTCCGGCTGCGGCAAGTCGACCCTGCTGCGCGTGTTCAACCGCATCTACTCGATCTACCCGAAGCTCGAAGCCAGAGGCCAGGTGCTGCTCGACGGCGAGAACATTCTCGACCCGAAGTTCCCGCTGAACCGGCTGCGCTCGAAGGTCGGCATGGTGTTCCAGAAGCCGGTGCCGTTCCCGATGTCGATCTACGACAACATCGCCTACGGCATCCGCCATCACGAAAAGCTGTCGAAGAGCGAGATGGACGTGCGTGTCGAGCAGGCGCTGACCCAGGGCGCGCTGTGGGGCGAGGTCAAGGACAAGCTGAAGCAGAGCGCGCTCGGCCTCTCCGGCGGCCAGCAGCAGCGCCTGTGCATCGCGCGCGCGATCGCGCTCCGGCCCGAGGTGATCCTGCTCGACGAGCCGACCTCGGCACTCGACCCGATCGCGACCGGCAAGATCGAGCAGCTCATCGCCGAGCTCAAGGAACACTTCACGATCGCGATCGTCACCCACAACATGCAGCAGGCGGCGCGCTGTTCGGACTTCACCGCGTTCATGTACCTCGGCGAGCTGGTCGAGTTCGGCGAAACCGAAATGTTGTTCACCAAGCCGACCAAGAAGCAGACCGAGGACTACATCACCGGACGCTTCGGTTGAGCCGCGCCTGCCCGGCAACATGCTTCCACAGTGCCGGACGCAGTCCGCGCCACCAACCCGCATCGAGACCCGCAGCATGAACTCGACTACCGTTCCGCACGAACACATCGTCAAGAGCTACGACGACGAGCTCAAGCGCCTGACCGGCGAATTGCAGCGCATGGGCCAGCTCGCGCTCGCCCAGCTCGATGCGTCGATCGACGCCGTGATGGCACGCGACAGCCATGCGGCGATGAAGATTGTGCACAACGACGCGACGATCGATGCGCTCGAGCACGAAGTCAGCCACGATGTCGTGCGCCTGCTCGCGCTGCGCCAGCCGATGGCGCGCGACCTGCGCGACATCCTCGCCGCGCTGCGCATCGCGACCGACATCGAGCGCATCGGCGACTACGCCGCCAACGTCGCCAAGCGCTCGCTGGTGCTGAACCAGTCCGCGCCGGTGCAGCTCGTGAACGCGCTGCCGCGACTCGCGCGCATCGCGCAGGGCCTGGTCGAGGACGTCCTCGTCGCCTATCGCGACGGCGATGCCGACAAGGCGCTCGAGGCATGGGCGCGCGACGAGGAACTCGACGAGCAGTACACCGGTCTGTTCCGCGAGCTGCTGACCTACATGATGGAAGACCCGCGCAACATCACCCCGTGCACGCATCTGTTGTTCATGGCGAAGAATCTCGAGCGCATCGGCGATCATGCGACCAACATCGCCGAGAACGTCTACTTCCTCGTGCACGGCACGCAGATCGCGCAGACGCGACGCAAGGGGGATACCACCACGGTACTGCCGCTCGACGATCCAAGGTAATCAGCGTTTCGCGGCGCGCTGGCGCAAGGTCTCGAACAGCACGATGCCGGTCGCGACCGACACGTTGAGACTTTCGATGTCGCCCTGCATCGGGATCTTCGCGACGAAGTCGCAATTCTCGCGTGTCAGGCGACGCATGCCCTCGCCTTCGCCGCCGAGGACCATCGCGATCGGGCCATCAAGGTCGACGGCGTAGACCGACTGCGCGGTGTCGCCGGCGAGTCCGACCAGCCATACCCCTGCATCCTTGAGCGCCTTCAGAGCCCGCGCGAGGTTCGTC
>Ga0068855_100001282_pt1 | contig 31123 bp, 20 predicted proteins | sample KBSCornC52_FD_66592 | JGI IMG/M metagenome (GOLD analysis project Ga0068855, IMG submission 66592) | Corn rhizosphere microbial communities from Kellogg Biological Station, Michigan, USA - KBS Corn C5-2 | ecosystem: Host-associated > Plants > Roots > Rhizosphere > Soil ...
TCGTATCGCATGCTATTGGCCGACCGCGTGCGCGATGATCTCGTGACCGCGGTTCGCGCGACGAATCCCACGGGCGACGTCGCCAAAGCGATCGACGTCATCGCCAAGTGGGACAAAACCGTGGCGCCGGACAGTCGCGGCGGCACGTTGTTCGAGACTTGGTGGCGGCGCTACCTCGGGCGAGGCGGACCGACCGCCGCGGACTCGGCATATGCGCAGCCGTGGACGCCGACCGCGCCGACGTCGACGCCACGCGGGCTTCGCTCACCGGCTCGTGCGGTCGAGGCGTTCACCTGGGCGGTCGACGAAACCAAACGTCGCTACGGATCGTTCGACGTCGCGTGGGGCGACGTGCATCGCGTTCGTCGCGGCGACGTCGACGTTCCCGTCGGCGGCTGCTCGAGCGACCTCGGCTGCTTTCGCGTGTTGACCTATCGCGATGACCCGGACGGGAAGCGCGAAGCGACCGGTTCCGACGGCTGGATCTTGGCCGTCGAATTCGGTGACGAACCGCATGCGATGTCGGTACTCGCCTATGGCGAAAGTCCAAAGCCCGATTCGCCGTACTTCAGCGATCAGGCGGCCATGTTCGCCAAGGGACAGCTCAAGCCAGTCGCCTGGAACGAGCACGATATCGAGGCGCAGACGATCCGCCGATATCGGCCTGGAGAGGAGCCGTGAGCAAAGCGTACAATCAGTAGGAGCGCCGACAGCATGTAGGGGCGCGGGCGACGCACAACGGTCGGCCGTCGTTGCATCTTGCCCTCCAACGTCCCGGTGCCATGTTATTCCGCAACCGAGAGCCTTGGAGGCTTGCATGTCGACGAGCGTCCCACCACGCGGCGGCGCACCTCTCACTGGATCGCCCGCGTCTGGTGCTTCGTCACCAGTGATCGCGGACGAGCAGGCGCTCAAGCGAGCGTTTGATGCCAACTACAGCGAGTGCCTCGCCAGCGCGCAAAGTCAGCTCGGCGACGCAAAGAACCTTGCCGCGCGAGTCGTCGAAGTCGCGTTCCTGAATGCCTGGAACCAGCGTGCCGTCTTCGCGAACGCGGATCAACTGAAGGCATTCCTCGCTGACGAGATCCGACATGGCTCAGCGCGCGCGCTGAGCCGGCGGTTCTCCGGCCACCGCATGGGAGCGATGGGCGGCGGTGCGCAATCGGAAACGCACGCGGCGTCGCAAGCCGACGCCGCGACCGTGTGGGCGTCGATCGAGCGCACGATACATGGCGAAGGCGACAACGCGAAAGCGCACGCCGCTGCGGCGACGGCCGGCCGTCATGACGCCGCGTCGCACATGAAGTCCGTGGCGAAGAGCCGCTCAATGGGACCCGTCATCGTCCTCGGGGTCGTTGCACTCGGCGTCGCGCTCGCCGGGGCATTCTACATGAATCGACTCGGCGAAGATGATGCGGTTCTCTCGGCGGTGAACGCGCAGGGTATTCAACCGATCGCGTCGAGCCCTGGTCAAATTGGTAGCGTCGTGCTTGGCGATGGCACCAAGATGCGCATCGGTCCTGAGACCAAGGTCATGATCCCCGACAAGGGCTTCCCAACGACCATTCGCGCAGTGCGCGTTGATGGAACGGCTTCGTTCGAAGTCGCGGCTGGTCAGCAACTGCCCTTCCGAGTCGTCGCCAAGCGGATGCACTTCATCGCGACAGGGACCAAGTTCATCATCTCGTCATACCCCAGTGACAGCGGCGTGAGCATTCAGGTACGCGAAGGCTCGGTCCTGGTGAAAACAGGTAAGAAGACAGCCACTGTGTCGGCGAACCAGGCTCTGGTCGTCGAGAAGGACAGCATGCGGCCACCGACCGATGCGGAGCGAGCCGAGGCATTTGGTTGGGTCGACGGGCAGATCTCAGTGCAGCACAAACAACTTCGGACAGTTGTCGAGGCGCTGACACGCTGGTTCAATTACGACGTGAAGGTTCCCGACCTCCCGCTCCTCGATCGTGATGCGTCGTTCGATGTGCCGCTCGACTCGAGTCGTTTGGCGATCAGCCAAGTCGAAAAGAGCGCCAACGTCAAGTTCGCGTATGAGGGCGAGGCGAAGGTGTTCCGCGATGCAGCGGGCAAGGCCGAGCCGCCGAAGAAGAAGAAGTAGACTTGCGAACAACGTCGATGGTTCTGTCGCCCCGAGTGCCGCACTCATTGGCGCTCGGGGCTCTGTTTTTCTCGGCGGCAACCGTGCTGGCCCAAGGCGCGGCGCTACCGCGCCCGCCTGGTGGGCGCGTCGTCACGGTATCGACGCCAGAGCTGCGTGGGAACGAGCCGGGCATCGCGGTCAATCCGAACAACCTGGCGCAAGTCGTCGGTGTGTATCAGGGGCCGGCGCGTGCCGTCTATTCGACGGACTCCGGTCGCACGTTCACGACCGCCGAGGGCACCATTCCGCGCGACTGGCGCTCCGCGGGTGACGTCAGCGTGACGTTCGACGACAAGGGCGCGGCATATCTGTCGTATCTGGTCTTCGACAAGCTTGGCAGCACGTCCTACTGGCGCAAAGGCGCGGGGCGCAATGGCATCTACGTCCGCCGGTCGCCGGACGGCGGCAAGACATGGGATGCCGAGGCGGTGCCGGTTCGTGCCTGGTACAAGGGCGATGAGCCCGGAATGCAGTACGAGGACATGCCGCGGATCTTCGCCGACAATTCATCAAAGAGTGCTCATGCCGGAAGTTTATACGTCGGCTGGATCGAGTGGCAGCTCGACAAGTCGATCATGCTGTTCGCGCGCTCGACCGATCGCGGCAAGACATGGTCGGCGCCGATTCGCGTCAGCACGCAGGCCGGCTTCCCTCGCGATGACAACGGCGACGTCGTCGGCTTTCATGGCGTGGTGGCAGCGGACGGAACGATCTACGCCGTGTGGAATTGGGGGCTGACCATCGTCATGGCGACGTCGCGCGATGGTGGGAAGACGTTTACGCCATCGCGCGTCGTGCAGAACGTCGGTCCGCCGTACTTCGGTGGCACCGGCGCCGTGCCCGGGCTTGGCCGGGTGTTCGGATTCCCGCAGGTGGGCGTCTATGGGAACAACGTCTACTTGGCGTGGACGGATTTTCGGAATGGCGACATCGACGTGTTTCTCGCGAGCTCGCGAGACAAGGGTCGAACGTGGTCAGCGCCGATTCGTGTGACGAGTGACTCACTGCACAGCGGCCGCGATCAGTTCTTTCAGTTCCTGGCCGTCGATCCAGTGAACGGCGACGTGTACGTCCAGTTCTATGATCGTGGCGCTGACCCGAACAATCGGCTCACGGGTCTCACGCTCGCGCGATCGACCGATGCGGGGCGATCATTCACGAACTACGCCTGGTCCGACTCGACCTTCGAGGGACACAACGCATTCCTCGGCGACTACACGTGGCTGACGGCGTACGACGGGCGCGTCTACGGTATCTGGGCTGAACCGGCGACGGTGGCCATGTTGTCGACAACGGGTGCGTCGCCGGCGGCGACTCGCGTTGGAACCGTTGTGCGGATCGGCACCGCTGATTTTCGTCGCAAAGCTCCGTAGCCCGCGGCAAGCTGGCCGCAGGATGCATCGGAGCGTTATTTCGCGACAGACTATGCCGCGAAGGTGTTGCAAAGCCTTCCGCGGAACGACCCCGACGGCTGCAGTTACTCTGACGTCCCGGAATGCAGACGAATCGCCTCCTTCACCGCGCTGTACAGCGACTCCGCGTGGAAAGGCTTCTTGATGAACGGAACATCGAAGCGACCGATTATGCTCCGCTCCAATTCGCTCACGTCGCCCGAGACAATCGCGACCGGCATGGTCGGGTAGCGCTCGCGAATGTGGTACGACAAATCGATGCCATTCATTCCTGGCATGGTCACGTCGGATAGCACAATATCGATTTCGTCGCTCTCTTTCTCCAAGCGGTCAAGCGCCTCCGCGCCGTTCGTCGCTGTCCGAACGGTGAATCCACCCGCCTCGAGCATGCGAGAGATCGTCTGTCGGGTCGTGTCGTGATCGTCGACAACCAAAATCGTCTTGCCAGCGCCGCCCTGCGTCGCTTCAGGCATCGTTACTCCACGGTAATAGTGCTCGTTGTAGAATGGTACACGAAACGACAAACGCAAGGACCCTATGCTCGCACGCGTCGGCGCCGCCGTCGGTCTCCTTTTCCTCTGCGCAATCTCCATCTTTCGCGTCGCGCACCCGCCGGCCCCGGTTGCCGCCACGGCACCGGACACCGTCTTCTCGGCCGAGCGTGCGTTGCGTCACGTCGAGCAGATCTCGCAGCGCCCGCACCCGATGGGCACGGCCGACCACGACCGCGTCCGCGACTATATCATGGCACAGCTGACGTCCCTCGGCCTGCGTCCGCAGATCCAGACCGCAACCGCCATCGGCACGCGCTACCAGGAAGCCGGCCGAGTACAAAATATCGCCGCCTGGATGCCGGGGAGCGATGCCAAGGGCAAAGCGGTGCTGCTCGTGGTGCACTACGACGGTGTCGGTGCCGGACCGGCCGCGTCGGACGACGGGGCTGGATGCGCCGCTCTGCTCGAGACGCTTCGTGCTCTGCGCGCGAGAAAGCAGCCGCTGACACATGATGTCATCGCGCTCTTCACTGATGGCGAGGAATCCGGATTGCTCGGTGCCGCCGCATTCGTCCGTGAGCATCCATGGGCGAAAGACGTCGCCATCGCGCTCAACTTCGAGGCGCGCGGTACGACTGGCCGCTCGTACATGTTCGAGACGGGGCCGGGCAATCAAGATGCCGTCAGCGCGCTCCGCGCGGCCCGCGACGTTACAGCGGGTTCTGTCTTCACGACGATCTATCGGCGGTTGCCGAACGACACGGACTTGTCCGAGCTCGCGCTGCTCGGACTTCCCGCGCTCAACTTCGCGTTCGCCGATGGCGTCGAGCGATATCACACCAGTCGCGACGACGTCGCGCACTTGAACCCTGGAAGTCTGCAACACCACGGTCTCCAGATGCTCGCGTTGACGGAGCGGCTCGCGAATGAGCCGCTCCCGCGTCCGAAAACTGGCGACGCGGTGTTCTTCGATCTTCCATTGCTCGGGATGGTTATCTATCCAGTGTGGGTCGCGATACCTCTGTCGATCATCGCACTCGTGCTCACGGTGATTTTCGTCGCGCCGATGCGTCGCGGAATCCTCCCTGGACTTGTTGGGACGCTGATTGCGGTCGCCATCACCGGCGTGCTCGCGCGATTCGTGAACCTTAGCGGCCCTGCTCGATGGAGTGGACTCTACGCCGGGGCGCTCGCCCTCGCGGTGCTCGCCATCAATGCCGTGATCTATTCTGCGGTGAAGCGGCGCTGGCCAGACGCGCACGCCGGCGCTCTTGTCATGTGGCTGATCCTCACGCTCGCAACGAGCTTCCTCGTTCCTGGCGCGAGTTATCTCTTCACATGGCCGTTGCTGTTCGCGCTCGTTGCGGCGCGGTCGCGTCATCCGATTGCGGAGTGGGTTGCCGCGGCTGTCACGCTCATTCTTCTCGCGGGACTGGTCTTCTCCGTCACCGCCGTGATGCTCGGCGTTGCCGGAATGGGGGCGATCGCCCTGGCGGTATTCACCTCGCTGATCGCTTGGCTGCTCGCGCCGATCGTCGACGATGTCGTTGGTGACGCACGATGGAGCGGTGCCCACTGGTTCGCCGCGGCTGCTGTCGTGGTGGTGCTGATCGGCGCGCTGACCGTGAAGCAGAATGCCGACCATCCGATTCGAAGCGCGCTTGTCTACGCACAGAATGCCGACAGCACCGATGCGTGGCTCGGTGCGTTCGGTGCTGGAGATTCCTGGACACGTTCCGCGATAGCGAGTACGAGTCGCGGGCCAGAGTGGACCGGCCGACTCGGTGACACACCCTTGCGGCTCCTTGCTCGCCGAGTCCCGCGCGTGACGCTCGATGCGCCGACGGCAACGTTCATCCGCGATACGATCATCAACGATGCCCGCCGAGTGGTGCTTCGTGTCAAAGCACCGGCCGGGTCGACGTCGCTCATGATGCATGCGTCCGGCGCGCCGGTGCTCACGGCGTCGATCGACGGGCGTGTGGTCGATACGACGCGATATCGTTTTCGTGCGCCTGTTTGGGAGATGGAATATTGGGCGGTGCCCGACAGCGGGGCGATCGTCGCGCTCTCGATCCCTCGAGGCCAGCACATCGACTTCGACCTGGCGGCGTGGCGACCAGGTTTGCCGTCCATCCCCGGGCTGACCATCCCCGCCCGCCCGCCGGAAGTCGTGCCGAGTCAGGCGGGCGACGTCAGTGTCTCGTACCGGCGGTCGCGATTCTAGGCTGAACAACTTAGGTCGCGCCATTTGCGCGAATTGGAGTCTGACCCCAATTGAGGTTTCGACCCAATTGAGGTTTCCAGCCGCGATTCGGTCCCCATGGGATCACAGGGTCCTTACAACAATCCGACGATTGCGATTAGCGCCGCCGCGTTCCCGTTCGCATCTTCCCTCCGATGAACAGCTGCCTCATCGCTTGCCTTGCGGCGCTGCTGCACGCGCCGAGTCCCACCCCAAGTACTACCTACGTGGGACGCGACAACCAACTCCGCGTCCGCATTCCACGCATTACGGCCGAGACGACAGCCGCCACGATCGACGGCGTGCTCGACGAAACAGTCTGGTCGCAGGCGGCGCTCTTGACCGGGTTCTCTCAATTTTCGCCACAAGACGGAATTCCGGCTGCCGATTCGACGCAGGTATTGCTGTGGTATTCGCCGACCGCCTTGTACGTCGGCATTCGCGCGTTCGAGCGGCATGGTGCGGTCCACGCCACACTCGCCGACCGTGACAAGATCTCTGCCGACGATAACGTCCAACTATTGCTCGGCACATTCCACGATCAGCGGCAGGCGTATGTCTTCGCGGTCAATCCGTTCGGGATTCAGATGGACGGCACGATCACGGAGACCGGACCGACCGGCGGCGGTTGGACGCCGACGCTCTCGGGCCGCACGGCACCGGATCTCAGTCAGGACTTCGTCTTCACATCGAAAGGACGTCTGACTGATTACGGGTACGAAGTCGAGATTCGCATTCCGTTCAAAAGCCTCAAATATCAATCTGCTGATCAGCAGGCGTGGGACATCAACGTTGTGCGCCAGGTCCAGCATTCAGGCTTCGAGGATTCCTGGGTACCGGCGCGACGATCGAACGCCTCATTCCTTGCCCAGTCGGGAACGCTCGAGGGCTTGTCGGGTTTCGATCGCGGACTCGTGCTCGATCTCAATCCGTTCGTCACGCAAAAATCAACGGGCGCGCCGGGTGCAAGCGGTTGGGATTACAAGAACGCCACTCCCCAGCTGGGCGGCAACGTTCGCTGGGGGGTCACCAACAACCTCACGCTCAACGGAACCATTCGTCCGGATTTCGCCGAGGTAGAGTCGGACGCTGGAAAATTCGTCATCGATCCGCGGCAAGCGCTCTTCTTTCCCGAGAAGCGCCCGTTCTTCCTCGACGGGCTCGAGCAGTTCAACGTCCCACATAACCTCATCTACACGCGACGGATCACGCAGCCGGAAGGCGCGACCAAGCTCACCGGCAAGGTCGCTGGCACGAGCATCGGCTTTCTGGCCGCGAGCGACGATCCGAGCTTGTCGCCGAACGGACGATATCAAACCGTCTACAACATTCTGCGCGCGCAGCGAGACATCGGCGGCCAGTCGCGCATCGGCATGGCGTACACCGATCGCGTCCTCGGCGGCGATTACAATCGTGTCGCGGATCTCGACGGACGCTTGTTGTTCGGTGACGTCTATAGCGGCTCATTCCAGTTCGCCGAATCGTTCGACAAGACGCGCGGACTGCAAACGAACGCGCCGTTGTGGGAAGGTATTCTCGCGCGCAACGGAAAGCGCTTTGGTTTTCGATACACGATGAATGGCATCAGCGATCAATTTCGCGCATCGAGCGGGTTCATTTCGCGTGCTGGCATTGTGCATGGCGCGCTCGACCACCGCGCCACGTGGTTCAGCGAGCGCGGAAGTACACTCGAGACGCTGACTGGCGACATCCTCGTCGATGAGATTTGGCAGTACTCGCACTTCACACGTCAGGGCGACGGACAAGACAAGAAATTCCACGTGAGCACGAGCGCCGGTCTACGTGGTGGTTGGACGCTTGGCGCCGGCGTCTACTGGGAGACGTTCGGCTACGATACCCAACTGTACGGCAACTATCGAATCGAGCGAACGGTGGGGACGACGGTCGACACGATTCCGTTCGTCGGAGTCGGTCGCATCCCGAACCGCGACTACGTGACAACCTTGTCGACGCCGCAATGGTCGTGGTTCAGCGCATCCGTACTGTACATTTTCGGTCAAGACGAAAACTTCTTCGAGTGGGCGCAAGCGAACATTCACTATGCATCGCTCGCGTTGACCGCTCGCCCCACGGATCGGCTCCGCCTCACCGGCAACTTCGATTACCAGGATTATTGGCGGCGCACCGACAACAGTCTCGTCGGGCGCAACGTGATTCCGCGCCTCAAGACCGAGTATCAGCTCACGCGTTCGATGTTCCTCCGCGTGGTTGGCGAATATGATCTCGCCGAGCATGATGATTTGCGCGACGAGACCAGAACGTTTCTGCCGTTGATTATCGGCGGCAAGAAGGCGCTCGCGACGCGCACCGCCGCGCTGCATGGCGATTACTTGTTCTCATATCAACCAAATCCCGGCACCGTGCTTTTCCTGGGCTACGGCGACCGCGCCGACGCGCCGCCCGATCCGGCCAACCGCTTCACCTACCAGCCGCTCGTCCGCTCGGCCGACTACTTCTTCGTGAAGTACTCGTATTTGTTCCGGATGTAGCGGGCGGTGCTGAACCGGACTCACGCGCCGGCGTCCTGACACTCGAGTTTTGTGCTCGAGGCTGATGTAAGTTTCCGTGGTTCGCCGTGCCACGATTCCACCGAGACTCGTATGGCTGCCACTAAGAAACCGCGTGCAAAGAAAAAACGTGTCGTCGCGGAGGCGGGATCGCGCGGCCTCGACGCACGACGGCTCGCGTCGGCGACACCACCGGTATCCGTCGCGACGCTCGGCCGAACCATCGAGGACGACGGCGGGTCTGTCCTCGCGACCTATCGCGATCCGCTCGGTGGACACTGGCAGCTGCTCGCGTCATTGCCGCTCGATCGCGTCGAGCCGACGCCGTTTCAGCGAGATTTGTCTGAAGCGCACGTTGGTCGCGTCGCGAACGCGATCGACAAGCTCGATCGCTATCTCGATCCCGTGATCGCCGTGCCGGCCGGTGAAGGGAAGTATTGGTCGCCGAACGGCTACCATCGTCTCGGGGCGATGCGCGAGCTCGGCGCGAAGTCGATCGTCGCGCTCGTCGTGCCTGAACCTGAAGTCGCACATCGCATTTTGCTGTTGAACACCGAGAAGGCGCACAACCTTCGCGAGCGCGCGCTCGAGGTCGCGCGTCTCGCCGAGGCGCTCGCCGTGCTCGACGACCGGCCAGAGCGCGAGTACGCCGTGGAGTTCGAGGAAGCGGCGTTGGTGACGCTCGGGCTGTGCTATCAGCAGAACGGCCGGTTTTCTGGTGGCGCCTATCATCCCATTCTCAAGCGCTGCGATAAATTCCTCGGCTCGAAGCTGCCGTACGCGCTCGACGTTCGGCGCCTGCGTGCCGACAAGCTGCTCGAGCTCAACGAGCTGGTGAACGAGGCGGTGAAGGCGATGAAAGGTCGCGGTCTCGAGTCGCCGTATCTCAAGGCGTTCGTCGTCGCACGTCTCAATCCACTGCGCTTTCAGCGCAAGCCGACAGCCGATTTCGACGAGACGATCGACAAGATGCTGGCCGGTGCACGGCGCTTCGATCCGGGTAAGGTTCGCGCGGATCAGGTCGCACGATCGGGCGGCCCACCGGCGGCGGTCGAAGAGTGACGATATCGATCCTCGAAGCGCCGCGCGTTTCGCTGCTGGCCGGACCGACACCGGTCGAAGAAATGTCCCGGCTACGGGCCGTGCTCGGCGGACGCGGGCTCCCGAGGCTCCTCGTCAAGCGTGACGACGCCATCCCGTTCGGATTCGGTGGCAACAAAGTTCGCAAACTCGAATTTGCAATCGCGCAAGCGATGGCCGGCGGTGCCGACACGATCGTCACGCTCGGCGGCGTGCAATCCAATCATGCGCGCGCGACCGCGGCTGCATCGGCAAAGCTCGGACTCAAGTGTGTGCTGATCATCAACGGATCGTCGCCCGAAAAACCCACCGCGAACGCACTGCTCGACCGGCTGCTCGGTGCCGAGATCGAATACATCAATTCGCGCAATGAGCGCGCCGAGGCGGCGGAGCGTGTCATGGCGCGCCTCGCGCAGAGTGGATGCACTCCATTCTTCTTGCCGCTGGGAGCATCGACGCCCGTCGGGGCGTTGGGTTTCGTCAATGCGATCGGCGAGTTGATCGGCCAGGGAATCGAGCCCGACGTGATCGTGCACGCGTGTTCATCCGGCGGGACGCAAGCCGGGCTCGTGGCTGGCGTCGCTCTGCATGCCTTGAGCGCGCGCGTCATTGGCGTCAGCGCCGACGATCCGGCGTCGGACGTTGCCGCAACAGTGCAGCGAATCGTCCGCGGCATTGAAGGGCTCGAATCATTCGACGGCCCTATTGAGGTCGACGACACCCGGGTTGGCGACGGCTACGGTGCACCGACCGATGCCTCGCGTGAGGCCCAGCAACTGTTCGCCCGCAGCGAAGCGCTGTTCGTCGATCATACCTACACGGCGAAAGCAGCGGGCGCACTGATCAGCTACGTTCGCGAAAAGCGATTCGCATCCGACCAGACTGTGCTGTTCTGGCACACCGGCGGTCAGGTCGGTCTCTTCGCGTAGCTCGCGCGAACCTCGGACGCTGTCGGCGATTCTCCCCTATTGGCGCCCGGAGATAAGACCTAGCTTGGCGGAATCCTGCCTCGAGGTCGCTCCCATGCGAACAGTTAGTCGCTCACTCGTCGCCATTGCTTTTCTCGCCGCCGCCGCGCCATCGCTGCACGGGCAAGGACGCGGTGGACAGGACGTCACGCAACTCAGAGCTCGACGCGATTCACTCGAGAAAGAGCTCGAGTCGGTCGCCGTGATCGATCGCAAGGTGATGGTGCAAATGCGTGATGGCGCGCGCATGGCCACTGACATCTATCGGCCGAAGAATACGAATGGCAAAGTGCCGATTGTCTTCGTCCGGACGCCCTACAACTTCAATTTCTGGGACGTCCGCAATGGCGCACCGGCCGACATGACGGCGGAGCTCGATGCGGTGAAGCGCGGCTACGCCTATGTGGGCATGAACGAGCGGGGGCACTTCTTCTCAGAGGGGAAGTACGACATCCTCGGCCCACCGCGCACGGATGGCTATGATGCGATCAAATGGATGTCGTCGCAGCCATGGGCCAATGGGAAAGTCGGCTTGATAGGATGCTCATCGACCGCCGAGTGGCAGATGGGCGTTGCCGCGATGTCGCCACCGGGTCTCGCGACGATTATCCCCCAAGGCTTTGGCGCGGGCGTCGGGCGCGTCGGGCCGTACTATGAGCAGGGAAACTGGTATCGTGGCGGCGCCGTGCAGATGCTGTTCATCGCCTGGTTGTACGGCGAGCAGAATCAGGTGCGGCCGATGTTCCCGCCGAATACATCGCAGGCCGATCTGATCCGCGCCTCGAAATCGTTCGACCTGGCGCAGCAACTTCCGCCAGTCGACTGGTCGAAGGAGCTCGCGCACCTGCCGGAGATGGACATCATCAGCGCCGTCGATGGACCGCATGGCATTTTCGCCGACTCGATGCCCGTTGCGACGGGCGGTGCGATGATCAAGCGCACGCCGAACGATCCGGCGTGGTACAAGGGCGGTTTGTTTGACGATGACATGAAGATCGACGTTCCAGGTCTCTGGTTCATGTCGTGGTACGACGTATCGGTGGGTCCGAATCTCGCGACGTACAATCACGTGCGAAACAGCGCGCGTCCGGAGATCGCGAATCAGCAGTACGCCGTCATCGCGCCGACGCTGCATTGCTCGTACAAGCGTGCGACGGAGAACACTGTGGTTGGTGAACGGAGCATGGGCGACGCGCGCCTCGACTACGATGCGCTCACGTGGGGCTGGTTCGACATGTTCCTCAAAGGCGACAACAATCACTTGCTCGATACGCTGCCCAAGGTCCGCTACTTCACGATGGGTCTCAACAAGTGGCAGACGTCCGACACCTGGCCGCCAAAGGGCGCCGGTCCGATGACGTTCTACCTCGGCAGCGAAGGCAAAGCGAACACGATGAATGGTGACGGCAAACTCTCGATGAGCGCGCCATCTAGCGACAAGCCGGACACGTTCTCGTATGATCCGATGAACCCGGTGCCGTCGTATGGTGGCAACGTCTGCTGCACCGGCAACGCGGTGACCGGCGGCGCGTTCGATCAGAGCAAGATGGAAACCCGCCCGGACATCCTCGTGTATACGACCGATCCGTTGAAGGACGGCACGGAGCTCAGCGGTCCGATCGATGTGAGCTTGTACGTGTCCTCCGACGCGAAAGACACGGACTTCACCGTCAAGCTCGTCGACGTCTATCCTGACGGCCGCGCGTATAATCTCGACGAAACGATTCAACGCGTGCGCTATCGTGAGGGGTACGATAAGCAAGTGATGATGGAGCCAGGCAAGGTCTACAAAGTCGCGCTCGGCCCAATGAACACCAGCAACTACTTCGAGGCGGGTCATCGCATTCGCGTCGAAGTGTCGAGCAGCAACTTCCCGCGCTTCGATCGGAACATGAACACCGGCGGCAAGAACTACGACGAGACAAAGGGCGTCGTCGCGCACAACGTGATTCATCACTCGAAGCAGTATCCGTCGTCGGTGAAGATCACCGTCGTCAAGCGGGCGACGGCCGCCGACAAGTAGCCTCGCCCAGCCGGACCCGCACGAAATGGTTGGCTATCTCCGCGGATCAGTCGTGGTGAAGGAAGTACTCGGCTGTTGGTGCGCCGCGTTTCAGAGCACGAGTCGTCCCCCCGGTTGCGGGGCGTTGGTCCCGAAATAGCAATCGAGCCGTGCCATGCACGCTCGATACTTCATCCTGGTCGCGGTCGTAGTGGGCGCCGGGCACATCGCAGGAGCGCAGAGTCGCGTCGGAGCGGATTCATCCACGCGTATTCATCGACTCGAGCACGACCTCAGCTACGGCACGGTCGAGGGCTTCGGCTACGCGGCCATCGATCAGTGGCGTCTCAATCCGCCTGAGTGGGGAACGGGCCTGCCTGGTTACGGCCGACGACTGGCGTCGAACGTAGGCGAGTTCTGGATTCAGGAGATCGCGACAGAAGGGCTCGCCGCCGCAATGAATCGTCCGCTCGACTATCAGCGCTGTCGCTGCCGAGACGTCGGCGCGCGAATGGCGCATGCGGTCCGCGGCGCGTTGTTCGACCAGCTATCGCGGGGCAGGGAGGCACTCGCGATTCCGCGAATCGTCGGCGCGTACGGTGGCGCTTACGCACAGTCGGCGTGGCGGCCCGCGGAATCGAGAAGCCGCGCCAACATCACGCTGACGAACGGTACGACGTCGCTCGCGATTGGTGCGCTGATCAACATGTACCACGAGTTCCACCGCTAGCGGGTCGACAGGGCAGCGTGTTCGCGTCGGGCATCCAAACCTCGAGGCCCAGGTCGGGCAACGTCTTCGAATGGCCAGCGATGAGCTGCCGCTGGTAGCGCGGGTTGTCGAAGTCGAACGCATCGCGTTGATCGCCGTCGACGACGAGCATCTCGGCGTTGGTCATGAACAGCTTGCCGAAGTGCAACGTCCCGCCGCGATACAACATGTAGTTGGTCACAGTGGTGTCGATCATTTGACGCGGCGCGAGTGAATCGGCCAACGTGCCGATCGTTTGAACGAGCTGATTGCCCTCGAGGCGGACGGCCGTCAGACGCCCTTCGACGCGCGGGGGCGGCAGGAGCGCCAGTGCGTCGAGGAAGAGATCGTTGCCTTTGACGGTCACGCCGTGCGCCTTTGAGAGATCCATCATCTTTTCGAGGCTCAAATGGAGGGCATTCATCAACGCGAGCCCATTGACGCCGAGTATTCGTACGCGCGTCGTGTGGAGAACGATGCGACCGTCCTCGGTGAGCGCGACATTCGCCGTCATATCGAACGGGATGTTGACGCCCTTGTGTAGCGTCCCGGTCTGCCGAAGCGTGTTGTTCGCGATCTCGATGTGCAGGTGAGACAGCGGCGATCCGCGATAGGCGAATACGTGATCGTTCATGAGGCTCGTGAGGTCGGCGCCGGTCATTCCGACTTCGGCGCTGCCCACGTCGATCACGTAGCTCCCAACGTCGTCGAAGTCCACGACGCCGTTCTTCGCTGCGTGCATCGCTCCCGCAAGGCGACGAACGCGCAGCACGACGCCGTCCGCGACGTGAAAGTCGACGTTCCGCATGGTGACGCTCGTCGCGGTCGTAGACGCCACTCCAGGCGGTGGTTCGAGCGAGTCGCGCGCTGGAACGCCGGCCACCGCCATCGTTGGCGACACGTGGCGCGCCGCCACCGCTGCAATCGCCCCGACGGCAATGAGAGCCCCGATAACAAGCTTAGACGCACGGTTGGACATATCGAGTCAACTCGCTGGCGGATACGACAGTTCCCACGACCAGGCTCGGCTTTCCGCGGAGGTCGTAGGCGCGCGGCCCGAATACCGCAGGCCTTGGTCACAGTCACTCATTCAATTGGCGGACCAAGCGCAAAGCGGTGAAGCGTTCAGTCGTGGTGAGAATCACTGATACTGGATGTACATGGGACGTGGGCGGAGAGCTAAGACTTCGCGCGGTGAAAGCAGCGGGTCGCCCTTTCTCGTGTCGTTGTGGAAGAACAGCTTGAACCCCGTGTATTCCACCGGATCCGATGCTTCACACTTTGCGTAGGTGTCGAACTTGAGCCACGGCTGACCCCATCCGTCCATATTGATCACGACCTGCACGCGCGGATCGAGCTTGATCTGGTTCGCGTGCTGCAACATGTTCGTCGTGAATCGGTGGACGATGAGCACCTTGGGCGGCAGATGGTATTTGGTGACGAGCGCCGCGAGTTGATCGATTGCGTAGTTGACATCTCTGGCGTCCATGGTGCCGATCTTTGTTCCGGGTATGCGCCCCTCGCGGCTGTAATGCATGTAGAACTCCGGATCGAGTCCCAAATGCACGTCGGGTCGAGAGAGAAATGGGATGAGCCGCGGAAGCTCGGAATCGATCGTGCTCTTGCCGGCTTGAATGTCGAGGATCGTGATCGCGTTCTTCAATCGCGCCCAGCCATACACCTTTTCGATCAAGCCCGTGTCCGATCGCTGCCGATACATGCCATCTTTGCCCGGTAGTCCCTGCGCGACGGAAACGATCAAGTGCAGGGCCGGCTGCACTGGCGTCGTTGGGTCGGCGGCGCGCCATTCTGCGACAATCGAATCAAACTTGGCGAGCATCGGGTCGCGCGGAATCTCGCCCAGGATTCCCATCTTCTTCGAGAGTGGATTGCCATAGAACGCCACGATGCGTTTCGCTGGCAGCAAGGAGCCTGCGAGGATTGGCGGCGTCTTCACGGGCCAACCGGGATTCTTGAGCCCGGTGCGGATCGACGCGACAAGCGAGATGCTGTCAGCCGTCGTGCGCAGCTTCGGTTGCGTCGCGATCTGCAGCAGAATGGCCGAATCGGGCGCCGGCTTTGGCGGCCGGCCGGTTCCTCCTCTGCCTGAGGAATCCGCCTTCTGGTTGCCGCCCGTCCCGCCGGCGACGGCCGTCGCCGGCGGGGTCGCCGTCGAGCCCCGCGTGGGCGATTCCGGAACCGTCGTCTGCTGTTTGGCTGGCGACGATGCATCGGGCTTCGTACCGCAGGCGCCGGCTGCAAGGCTGAATAGGAGCGCAACCGTCGTTCGCGGGCTCGTCATGGTGCGATCTGGCCAATGCAATGGGTGCACCGGGCGGTTTGTGGTGTAGGTTATCAGGCAAAGTGAACCCATACGCTGAGCATCAATGAAACTCGTCCAGCTCATTGGCGCGACGATACTCGCGGTCGCCCCAAGCATTCCACGTGCGGTCGAGGCGCAGGCGCCAGCCGCGCGCCCGGCGCTGGTCGTCCTGATCGCCATCGATCAGTTCCGTGGCGACTACCTCGATCGATTCGGCCCGCAACTGACCGGCGGATTGGCACGTGTGCGTGCGCAATCCGCGCTCTTCACGCACGCGTGGCAGGACCACGCGATCACCGAGACGGCGCCGGGTCATTCGACACTGCTGTCGGGACGCGAACCGGCGCACACGACCATCGTCGACAACACGTACGGCGTGTACGATCCCGAAATGCCGCTGATCGGCGGCATCACTGGCCCGGGCGCATCGCCCCGGCGATTCGTCGGCAGCGAGTTGTTCGATTGGATTCTCGCGCGTGACTCCAAAGCGCGAGTGCTCTCTGTCTCGCGCAAAGATCGCGGTGCCATCCTGCCCATTGGCCACGCAAAGGGGAATGTCTACTGGTACGGCGTTGGCGGCTTCACGACGAGCAAGTATTACGCGGATACGCTCCCAACGTGGGTGAAAACGTTCGACGCGAGTATTCCGTACGCGCAACTGGCCGGCCAAGACTGGAATCTCCTGCTGCCACCCGATCAATACCCGGAGCCCGATTCGGTCGCGCTGGAAGGCGGCGGTGGGAACTACCTGTTCCCGCACATGCTGCCATCCGCCGAGGCGCTGCGCTCGAGTCTCATAGCATATCCGTGGATGGATTCCGTGACGCTCGCCTTTGCACTCGACGGCGTTCACACGCTGCAAATCGGGAAGCGTGGACTGGAATCGTCGGCCTCCAACGGAAATGCGATGCCGGACTTGTTGTCGATTTCGCTCTCGACGACGGACGCGGTCGGGCACGCCTTCGGCCCTGATTCGCGCGAGCTGCACGATCACGTCCTCCGTCTCGACCGATGGCTTGGCGTGTTCCTCGACTCGCTCCAGCATGTAGTGCCAGCCGATCGTATGCTGCTCGTGTTGAGCAGCGATCATGGCATCTCGTCGTTCCCGGAGCTCATTGCACAGCGCACCGGCCACGGTGGTCGTCTGTCGATGAACGATCTGGCAGAAGACACCGAGCAATCGCTCGAGTCACGCTACCACGTTCCGTTTGGCATCGAGTTCGAGAGCGGATTGTTCTATGCCGATATCGCAACGCTGAAAGCGCGCAAGGTGAACGTCGACAGCTTGTCCAACGCGATCGTTGCGGCGTCGATGACAAATCCGGGCGTGAGAATCGGCTTCACGCCGCGCACGCTCGCGACGTCGAGCGACAGCGGCGCCGTGCGTTGGCGCCGAACGCTGCCCGCCCAACTCGGTTGGGTCGCCGCGCTCGTCGCCAACGACGGATTCATCTGGTCGGCGCGCAACGTTGCCGCCGAACACGGGACGCCGACCGCCGAAGCCCTGTCGATTCCTATCGCGTTCATGGGCCCGGGGATCACACCCGGCCGGCACGAACGCCTCGTGCGCTCGGTCGACATCGCGCCAACACTCGCGAAGCTCCTTGGCCTCACTCCCTCCGAGGCGCTCGACGGCGTGCCGATCGACGAGGTATTGGGTAAGGCCAAGTGATGCGGTGACGTCTCAGCGGTGCGTGCGCTCGATCCACGCCGCCCTGTCGTCGCGCGCCTGCATGTAAACCACGCCGCCCTTGGCGAATCCGACGATTTGTCGGCCGGCCGGCACCTGGACGCGATCCACGACCGCGCCCTTGCGATTGATGACGTCGTAGACTGGGCCACCACCGACAGATCCTACGCGGACGGCGGTCGTCCGAATCCACAGGTTGCCGTCGGCGTCTGCACGCGCTGCGCCCGCCATGAACGCCGGGCGATAGTCGGGCATCTCGTTGATGCTCACGAACGCGAGCGGCGGAATATTTTGCGCCGCGCCTGAGGCGCTGCTCGTCCGCGCTCCATCACCGCCCGTGCTGAAGTTCATCACGATCATTCCCTCAGCTCCGGCTCGGCCGCCGCCCGCGCCCGCTGCCGCCGTCGCCGCTGCCCGCGCCTTCTCCATTCGTGTTCGTGCCGAATCGATGATCGCAGTCTTGTCTTCGTCACTCAGGCGCTGCCAATCGAATGGGACTTTGGGCGACGTGGTGAGCGTTCCATCAGGATTCACGAAATCGACATGATAGTCCTGACCGCGAATGATCGCGATCGAGCCGTCGGCGAGAACGGCCCAGTCGTCGACGACGGGGAGCGGGTTGATCTCATTCGTCACCGACATGCCGCGCTCCGTCTGCGTGACGTTCATCTTCACTTTCGGAATCTTGAAGAACGCGGCAGTGTCGAGCTTGCGGGTTGCGAGATCCACGCGGACCAAGGCAGCACTGTCCGGGAAGTCCGGCAACCCGATAGGAGCTCCACTCGCTGAGCGAGCCGGCGGTGCGATGCGTCCGAGTCCAGCGCGATAGACGATTCGCCCGTTCGCGTCGAGCGATGGCAACCCTTGGAGGTTCGAACCCAACGTGCCCGCATCCTGCGAGCGCGGCACGGACGCAACGCGCGCGATCTTTCCCGTGGGATCGATCACGAACATGGAAAGGCCGGCCGGATCGACGAACAACGTCGAGTCGTTCAGATACGGAATGATTCCGCCCGGGCGGATCCCGTACGAGCTTGCGCCGCCGCTCGTCGAATCGGCGATGATTGTGACGTTGGCCAACGACGCGTCGAGCATCAAGAGCTGGCGATTTTGGACGTCGTTGACGAGCAGCTTCCCATCCGGCAGCTGCCGCACTGCGGCGACCAGTCCGAGCACCGGTTTGGACGACGCGTCGGGAGCGTTGATGAGTCGGATCGCCGGTGCGGTTTGCGCTGACAACGCCGTCGAGGCGAGTAGAAGCGCGATCGATGTGAGTTTCATCATAGGAGAATGGATGCTGTTGGACTATGCACCGATGAGTTGATCAAGGAGTACCTTTGCGAATCTCAATAACCTGCCCGCCGCCGCCGACCCCAGCAGGGATCGCCATCCCTCCCATCATGATCATGCCCAGGTTGGTTCCGGCAGTGCCGGAACGGACCGAGGCCAGATAGCGCGTGTCGAGATACGGTGTGACGAAGGTCGGGATCCGCCGGATTTGGTCCGCCGTGAGCAGAGATTTGACCGCGGGCGCGATCTTGATCAGCGCGTCAACCGACGCCTCACGCGCGATTCGATAGCGATCGTACGCTTCGTCCTGGTCGTATTTGTCAGGCAGTGACGCCAGGTACTTCGTGACTGGCGACCAGATCGAATCCAGCTTGATCGTATAGCCGCGATTCAGGACGGCGATGCTGTCGGCCTGAACGGACGTGAGCTCCAGCGTATCGGCTTGACGGAGAATCTGCGCCATCGGATTGATGACTCCGCCGCTGCCGTACATCGCCTTGTACATCATCTCCGGCACCTTCTGTCCACCGGTGGCGCGGCCGCGGTCGAGCATCTGCGTCAGGCCTTGCCGTTCGCGTGTCGGGCCGACGTCGACGCGCAGCATCGCTGTAAGAGTGACCGGAAGCCGTGTCGCGTTCTGCGACAACGCCGTGGCGCCGAAGCGTTGGTTGACTTCGTACTTGTAGCGATTCGTCGTCGGATCGAAGCCGCGAACGAACAACAGCTGATTGGTCGGAATGAAGGTTTGTCCCCAGCCGTGAAGCTTGTTCTCGCCGTGCATCAAGACGTCGGCGGCACCGAGCGGATTGGAAAGTTGGAACGAGATGTTCGCGCGCTGCGGCATGCGCACCTTCACCGGATTGAACGAGAACGTGAGATTCGCCGTCGTCGTCCACGGGCCCTGGCAGCTGTTGCGCGCGGCGATCTCGCGAAGCTGGTTCTTGAGACAGTCACGCGCCGAGCTCGAGCCGTTGGCGAGTAGCGCGCGCATGCCTGATGCGAGAGCGCTGTCGCTCGTTTGCGCCGGGTCGAACACGAACGCGCGATCATTGAAGTAGCCGTCGCCGTTGATGTCGCCGGCGACCACCGGTGTATACGGCGTTCCCGAGCGGAACGAGCCGTACCAGCCGAGGCGAATGAAGTCGAACGCATTGTAGGTCAGCGTGTACACGAACTGGTGTCGCGAATCGAGGCTCGAGCGTCCCCACGCGACGTCGAGCGGATTGTCGCCCGTGCTGCTGAAGCCGCGATACTTTTCCTTCGCGTTCGCGTAGACGTATGACAGGCTCCAACTGTAGGTCGAGTTGAAGGTGAACGGTCGCAGCTGCACAGTGAGTTGCTTCGTCTCCGACTCCATGTCGGAGCGAAGCTGGCTCACATGGTAGTATGCGGGCGACAAACGTGCTTCGCCGGAGGCGATCGTTCCCGTCGTGGGCACGATGCTCGTTGGCCGGGCGAAGATCGGTCGTCCTCCTTCATCGGCCAGCGCGAATTGCTGCACGGGATTGAAGTTCAGATCGAACGTGCTCGCCTGATTCAAGTTTCGTGAATACGTCGCGTCGACTGTCGTCGACAATCGATTGTTGAGCGATGTTCCGCTCCACTGAAGATTCGACCGCAGCGAACGCGGAGCGACGTAGTTCTTGTCGAACAACGTGACGTTCGGCGCCGTGCTGGCGAATACAGTCCCGGCGCTGCCGTCGGCGCACTGGGTGGGAATTGCAGCCGGGTTCGTCGCGTACGCGAGCCAATCCGGCGTCGGTGCGGCCGTACCAACGCACGTCAACTGCTGTGCGGCGTTTGCCAAGCCTGTGTTGTCCATCGCCGTTCCGATGAGCGTCGCATTCGGCGTGCTCTGGAAGATGCCGATGCCGCCGCGCACGACGGCGCGCGGCCCGCGCACCGCGCCGGCAAACCCTCCGATTTGCGCGGCCGTACCATATGTCCAAGAGAATCCGACGCGCGGACTCAGGTACAAATGATTCGGAACGTGGTCGTTCCGGCTCTCAAACAGCCGCTCGATGTCCGTGTTCTCCGTCGGCTCGGCGGTGAATCGATTGCCGTCGAGTCGAACGCCATACTGCAGCTGCAGATCGCTCGTCGGTTTGTACGCGTCGCCGAGCGACAGGCCCGCGACGTATTCGTCCTCGTGGCGAGTCTGCGAAGCGAGCTGGCGTGAGAATGACGCTGGGCGGCCGGCTTGCAGATCGGCGAGTGAGTTGAAGTTGAAGCTGCCCAGTTGGTTCGTGCTCAAGTCCTGCTCGTACGAGTCGCGACGCAGCTCCGTGGTGAATTTGAGGCGATGCTTGTTGTTCTCGCTGAACCAGGAGAGCATGTTCGTCAGCTGCGCCGTCGTCGAGGTCTGCCCGATGTTCATCGCCGGATTGCCGCCGAACGACACATTCTGCACACTCGGCGTCCCATCCTCGAACGTGGAGTTCACGCGCACGGTTCCGCTTGGCAACGCGAGGAACGGATCGCTATAGAATCGTGACCGATTCACGCCGATCGATGTCTCGCTGAGCACTCCGAATCCGAAGTAGCCCGAGTGGCGCCCTTGGATGCCGCCATACCAGTTGCCGCGCTCGCCGCTATGCGCGGGCAGCTCGGTCGTCATCGCCGTGGCCGGATCCTGCCGGCTCCACGCGCCGTTGTACGTGACGTTGAATGCCTGGCCGGTGGTCGACGTCGGCGGAATGAAGTCGAAGGTGCCGAACACCGAGGCGTTGTCGTTGAGGCGGTTCGACGGAATCCCACCGACCGAGATCGGGACGTGAGAGTTGCCGAGGATGGACAATAAACGCTTGACCGAATCGCTCGCGATACCGATTGCCTGAAGGCCGACTGGATCCGTGTTCAGCAAACTTTGAAGGTCGCTCGACCGGCGTCCGGCTTGATACGAGAACGAGAAGAACGATTTGTCGAACTGGATCGGTCCAGAGAATCGTCCGCCGACCGATACATTGTTGTATTGCTGCCCAAGCGATCGGCCGGCCGGGTCAGTCCACTGAAGCTGCGGCGCGTCGAGGTTGGCGCTGGTCGAGCGAACGATGTAGTTCGACCCGGGCTGCGTCCGAATGTTCAGCATGCCACCGCTGAAGTTGCCGCGCGACACGTCGTATGGCGTCGTGATGAGCGACGTCGAGACGTTGGCGTCGCGCGGCAGATTCGAACCGCCAAAGTTCATCCCGTTGAGCGTGGTCGCATTCTGGTCGGCGCCCAGCCCGAGCACCGAGAAGCCGGACGGCGCGCCATCGGCGCCAGGAATGAGTTGGACGCCTGGCATGGATGCCGCGAGTGCCGCGAGATCGCCAAGCTGATCGGCCGATACCGCGGACGTGTTGATGCCACGCTCGCTGCCGCTGATGTCCGTCGCCAGGTCGTTGCGGTTCACCTTCTGCCGATCCGCCTTGACGTTCACAGCGTCGAGCTGCGCGGCGACGCGGGACAACTTGGCATCAGCGACGAGAATTTCCTGATCGCCGGTTCGCTTGACCTCGAACCGTCGCGTCCCAAAACCGAGTGCGGCGATGTTGACGAAGTAATCCCCGTCGTCGCCGGGGAAGGTCACTGTGTACCTCCCGTTCTTATCGGTCCGGGTCGAGCGCGACACGTTTCCCGAGATCGACGTGACCGTCACAGTCGCGCGCTCGACGGGTACACTGTCCGGTCCGATGATGCGACCGCGAACGACGTCGGTCTGTGCGAAGCTGGCGTCGGGATGAACCATCGCCGACGCGAGCACCGCGGCGGCGAGTAAGAAGAATCTGCGTATGCTCACAGGACGACCCAGGGTGGTTTGGTGGGACGGTGAGACGGCACCGTGTCGCTAAGCCTTCAACGCACAGACGGTTTGACCCGCCGACCGTCCCTAGGGTTTACGGCAGTTGTGGGAGTTCTGATTCGGATGGCGGGAGAGGTAGCCATCGCAGCCGCGGCAAGACGGCGAAAGCGCTCTGAAGATAACAAGCTCGGCCAGCGAAGCACGAGCTCGCCACTGGCCGGTTTCGTGCATGACGCACGCGCCGTGAATCTCCGAACCTCTTGGCTCATCTCGGTCGCCGCTGTGGCCCTCGTTGGTCCGGTCACCGAGCCGGTTCTCGCGCAGACGGCGACCTCGCCGCCGGCATTTTCGCGACTCACGATTCGAGCGGGCGCGCTCTGGCAAACGACGGATAGTCGTCTCGCTGACCTCTATAAGCCTAGCACCGGGTATTCCGGCGAGGTCTCGATGCCGTTCGACGTCGGGGAGTTCGCGTTGGCGGTCGAGCGGGCGACCTTCACCGGGCAAGAGCCAAGTCCACATCCGGATTTCCACGGCACCGTCGGAATGCTCAAGTGGCGTATGCCGCTGCCAAGCGTCGGGCCGTTCACGCTCGCGCTGGGTGCGCATACCGGCGCGATGCAGTTCTCGTTTCAGGATACCGTCATTGCGCCTGGCCTCCGGAAAGAAATGGAGTTGCTGTTCGGAGTAAACGCGGCGGGAAGCGTGCGCCTCCCAGCAAACTTCTCGGCATTTGTGATGGGTGAATACACGCACGTTCACCTTCACGTACCCGTGCATCTCGCGCCGTTGAGCGCTGGCATCGGCTACACCCTGACGACGCCGGGATGGCTGAAAGATTTCTTGCGGTGACGTCGCCGATCGCGCTGGTAACGCGAGGTCTCTCGAGACACTGGGTTCTCGTCGCGGTCCTCGGCGCCTCGCTCGCCACGCCTGTTCGGGCGCAGACGACAGTAGTGCGACGCGTCGACATCGAGCGCGCCGGTTGGAACCGCGTCAGCGAGATACTCGACGGCGCTGTTGGCTGGGGGCGCGCAAGCGTCGATGGCTTCAGCTACTCGGCGAGCCCGGACCATCTCCCTGCAGCGGGCGAGTCGGCGCCATCGATGCCGGAATGGATCGTGGTGATAGACGGACAGCGTGTGCCCACCAACCTTTTCGGGCTGCACGTGCTCGAGCTACTGCCGATCTCCGTGGGCCAGATCGACAGCGTGGTATTTATCCGCGGCCCCGTACTTTACATGGGGACACCCGCGGCCCGCGGCGTGATGAGCATTTTCTCACGGCGGTTTCATCCCGGGTTCAACGGCGAGTCGACCTATCAGCACGGCGACGAGAGCGGCGATCCCGGTCCATACCGCTACACGAATCTGTCGTCGCCCAACGTCGAGAAGGTCGGCCCGTTCGCGCACGGCGACATCGGCTGGCGCGGCCCGAGCTGGGACGTCGATGCCGGCGTCCACATCGCGTCGATCAACATTACCGACACGCTCATCAGCAGCCGCTTCCCGCCGACGACGTTTGCCGGAGTGCGCCAAGACGTTCTGTCGATAACGCCGACATTTCGCGCCGGAGTCGACGCGCTCGGCGGACGGCACGAGTTGATGGCGAGCCGTGGCGAGCAGCGAGGGCTGTTCTTCATTCCGCCGCAGCGCGGCGAACAATCACTCCGAACTACCAACACATATGTTGGCATCGATGGCTCGTTGAATGCCGGCTCGGCGACGATCGTGACGTATGAAGGCTCGACCTCCTCGCTCGACGCGAGTGAGCTTGCGTCGCCGCTCGCGTTCACGGTTGGGCACACGCGACATCATCTGGGAGGAAAATCCAGTGCAACGCACTCGTTCGGACTCGCCAGCCTGACGCTTGGGGGACTTGCCGATCGATGGATGCTCGACGTTCCCGCCACGGAGGGATCGCCGTCGTCGAGCGGTGGCGGACCGTTTGCGCGCGCGCTTCTGCCGCTCGGAAGGATGGTCTCGCTCGATGCAAACACGGCGCTCATCTTCGACGGTGCTCACTCGGGCGCTCTCGACGCCTCGCTCGAAGCATCGTTTCGCCTGGATTCGCTCACCTCGCTCGCGATCCGCGGGAGTCGCGTTCATGCGCATCCAAACATCGATGGATCGTGGATCGATGCGTACTTGCTTGGCTACGCGCTGCCGCGGCGAGCTCCGACGTTGAACGCGGTAAGCACGGCCTTCGTTCGTCGCTTCGCTCCGTACGTCGCCGCAACGATCGAGCTGCGCGGTGAGAACATTGCCGACTGGTCGGGTTTGAACGTGCCGGCGTCGCGTTCGCTCCCGTCGCCGCCCGATTTCCAGCCGCATCGCGCGATCATACTCAGTGAGCACGCACGGATCGAGACGATTGGCGAACACGTGTGGCAAGGATCCATCGAGTACGATCACGCCGGGACGTTCGACCGCGATGCTCCATTCGCCTCGGAGCTGGCGTCGCAGCCGACCGACGATCTGCGCGCGCAGGCGTCCGTTATGCCGGTCCGCGATTTTCGCATGAGCGGAATCGTCAATCTCTCCGGCGGATCACGCTGGGAGGCATTTGGCACCGCGAACGAGTCTCCCGCGGTCGTTCCACCCATTCGACGCGTGGACGCATCGATGGAAAAATGGATGTGGCAACGACGCCTCCGCCTCGAGCTACTCTATCGCAATTTGCTCAATGAGCCGGATCGCACCCACCCATTCGGCGCACAATGGAATCTTCGCTGGCACGTCTCGGCGTCACTTCTGTTCTGACGAATCTGCGCTGTGTCTCGGCAAGACCAAGGTGAACGTCGACCCTTGCCCGAGCGTGCTCTTGACGCCGATGTCGCCGCCCATTTTGCGTGCGATGTCGCGGCTGATGGAGAGACCCAAACCGGTGCCGCTGACCGGGTGCGTGAGCGAGCGATGGACCTGAACGAATGGCTCGAAGATCGCGTCTAGACGATCGTTGGGAATGCCGATGCCGGTATCGGTGACGTGAATGCCAATAGTCGCATCATCGCCGTCCGCATGCACGTGGATTTCGCCACCGACCTCCGTGAACTTCGCGGCGTTGGTGAGGAGATTGAGCAGTACTTGCTGCGTTTTGTCTCGATCGGCGAGCATGACGAGTGACGCATCGCAGGGCCGAATCGAAAAGCGCAGCTGTCTCTCAGCGAGCTGGGGCGCCATGAACTGTTCGAGGCCCACGATGACTTCGCGCGCGGCCAAGGGCTCGAGCGTGAAGTCGACGTACCCTGCTTCGATGCGCGCAAAGCTGAGAATATCGTTGATGATGCTGAGTAAGTGGGCTTGATTGCGCGCGATTCGCCGGAGGTCTTCGTGCTGCTGTTCGTTCAGCGGCCCGCGAATTCCGAGAGAGAGCAATTCGGTGTAGCCGGCGATCGCGTTGAGTGGGGTTCTCAGCTCATGACTCATCGCGGCGAGAAAATCGCTCTTCGCGCGGTTCGCTTCTTCGGCCGCCGAGCGCGCGGCGCGCTCCGATGCGAACAAGCGCGCGTTGTCGATCGCCCCCGCGGCGCGGATCGCCAAATCGACGATGAACCCGATATCCGCAGCGGAAAAGGCGGCCGAGGATCCCTGTCGCCCGAGCAGCAAGGCGCCGATCTGCGTTCCCCTCGCGTGCATCGGCACGGCAAGCACGACGTGCGGGCCGAACCGCGCGAGCATCGACGCGTATCGTTTGTCTATTCCCAACGTCGGCATCGTCGAGGCGTCGACCTTCATGGTGATCGTCGTGTCTTCCTTCAACGCGCGCACGACCGCGGGCGGCCGCAGGTCTTTGCTGTAGGCGTTGCCGATCTCGCCGAGCAAGTCGTCGAACTCTTTGGTCGCGCCTTGGACGGCCGCCCGGCGTAGCGCTCCGGCGGGCTCCAGCAGATAGATCGCGCCCCAGTCACAGAACGACGGCACCATGAGTGCCAGCACTCGCCGCAAGCGAACGTCGAGGTCGAGAGGCACGATCAACCGATCTGCCGCGTGCGCGAGAATTCGCAGACGCTCATCGGCCAGTTGGGCCTCCTGATAGAGCCGCGCACGGTCCATCGCTTGCGCGCATTGCGCGGCGAAGGTCTCGATGAATAGTCTCTGATCGGCGTCGAACGCCGGATCGCTGACGAAGCCGAGGCAGATTCCGCCGAGCGTTCGTCCTTCGCTGACGAGTGGGATGGCGGCCCAGGCTTCGGCATTGATCGCTTTGTTCACTTCGCGCGCGACCGGGTAGCGTTCGAGCAGGACCTCACGCGTCGGCATGTAGTAGGGCTCACGCATTCGGACCGCGTCGGCGATCAGTCGGCCGGATTCGAGAGGCACTTCACTCCAGGGCAATGCTTCGCTCACTGCCACGCCATGGTGTGCAGCCGCGCGAAGGACGCCCGCAGTCTCATCGAGCAGATAGACGATGCCCGCGATGGCATGGAATGCGTCGAGCGCCTGCGACAGCGTCACGTGCGCGACCTCCTCCGGGCGAAGCGCTTTTCGGAAATCGGCGGTCACTGCCTCGAATCGGGTCGCGCGCTCGGCGGCGAGGCGAGCGTCTTCACGTGCGCGCCACTCCGCGCTGATGTTGCTCGCGACGACAATCAAACCGCCGTCATCGAGCGGGAAGGCGCGGCCGCGGAGTCGCAAGTCGGGGTGGTACGATTCCTCCCACTCGGTGGCGACGCGGTCTTGCATCGCGCGCCGCGACTCGCGTTCACCGATCGAGCCGGCGATCTGCGGCATCGCTTCGAGCATTGTCTTGCCGATCGCGGCATCCGGGTTCATTCCGGCGGCGCGCATGGCCGCCTTATTCGCTTCGTTGTGATACACGATGCGAAATTCCTTATCGAATAACACGAACACGTCGCTGACGACGTCGAGCGCCTTCTCGAGCGCGACGCCCTCGTGGCGCGTCGCGCCTTCGAGGCGAGGCAATGCATGGTCGGCGGTGGGGCGAGAGCTCACCCCGAGAAGTTATCGGTCGGGGGGAATTAAGTCAGTACTCTCGAGGATCTGTCGCCGATCTCGCCTTGCGACTCCCGGCCGATTCTGTTCTGTTCCGCGCCATGGTTTCGGCGACGATTCCCGTGGAGCACGCGGTACAGACGCCCGCTAGAAACGAGCGGCGCATTCCGCACGCGGTGGTCATGATGATGATCATCATCGTTGCCGCGGTCGCGCTCACATATGTCGTTCCGTCCGGCGAGTATCAACGGACTCCGGCGGGCGTCGTCGTGCCTGGATCGTATCGGTCCGTCGCGAAGAGTTATACGGATGTGCTCTCGGTCACATCCAGACGGGCGAAGGGCGTGGCATATCCCGCGCGCCCCGTCGCGATCGTGAGCTCGATTCCGGCGGGGATGACGCGCTCGGCGGCGCTCATCTTCATGATTCTCTTCATCGGCGGGATGTTTGGCGTGCTGCAGGAGACCGGTGCGCTCGAAGCCGGCATCGAGCGACTGCTCGTCCTGACGCGCGGTGACGCCAACGTCCTCGTGCCGATCGTGATGATTCTACTCGCCGCGGGGAGTACATTCCTCGGGCTGATCTCCGAGTACCTCGTCGTGATTCCGATGGCGCTCGTCCTGTCGGAGCGATTGGGCTACGATGCGTTATTCGGCACGGCGATGGTCACGATCGCGGCGAAGATCGGCTATCTCACCTCTGTGACGAACCCGCTGGCGCTCGCCATCGCGCAGCCGTTGGTCGGTGTTCCGGTATTCAGCGGCGCCGGATTCCGGGCCATGACGTTCGCGGTGTTTCTCCCGATCGGCATCTGGTATTTGCTCCGTCGCTGTCGTCCCGTTCGCGACGTGACGTTGACACAGCATTCAGGCGACGCGTCGGAAACCGTTGCAAAGCTCTCCGCGAGACAGGCGCTCGTGCTCCTCGTGCTGCTTGCCGCCATCGCGACGATGATCCTCGGCGTGCAGCGTCTCGCGTGGGGAAGCCCGGAGCTCGCCGCGATGTACATCGCCGTCTCGATCGTGATCGCAGTCGTTGGCGGAACCAGCTCGCGCGAGGCGTCGCAGGCGTTCGTGCGCGGCATGCAGGGAATGATGCTCGCCGGATTACTGGTTGGTCTCGCGGCCGCGGTCGAGCTGATTTTGCGAGATGGGATGATTCTCGATTCGATCGTCGCCTATCTCACTCGCTCGGTCGAAGGCAAGCCGCCCGTGATCGTCGCCAATCTGATGATGCTCATGCAAATGGCGATCGATGTTTTCATCCCATCGACGTCGGGGAAGGCCGCAGTGACGATGCCCATTCTCGGGCCGATCGGTCAGCTCGCCGGCGTGTCGGGACAAGTGAGCGTGCAGGCATTCCTGTTCGGCAACGGATTGATGAACACGTTGACGCCGACGTCGGGAATGTTGCTCGCGTACTTGGCCACTGGAAAAATTTCCTTTGGTCGATGGATCCGGTTCATCCTTCCGCTCGCCGCCGGTCTCTTCGCGCTCTGCGTCGTTTCGCTCACGGTCGCCGTGGTGACTGGTCTTTAGTGGAAGCGTTCACGATCCATCGCGCACAGGTGCCGTCGGCGTTGCTATACGATTCGCCGCACAGCGGACGCTTCTACCCGCCCGATTTTGAGAGCAACGCTTCGCGGCTCGAGTTGCGGCGCGGCGAAGACGCATATGTCGATCAACTTCTTGCCAATGCGCCGTCACTGGGCGCTCATCTTCTCGTCGCCAACTATCCTCGCTGCTACATCGACGTCAATCGCGGAGAGACCGACATTGACGCGGCGTTGTTGGCTGAGCCGTGGCCGACAGCGCTACAGCCGACCGAGAAGAGCGCTCGCGGACTCGGATTGATTCGCCGCTTTGTGGTGCCCGGGGTTGAAGCGCAGGCCCGGCTCCTCACCGTCGCGGCCGTGCGTGGACGTATCGAGCGAGTCTATCGCCCATATCGGGCCGCGCTCGATGCACTCGTGAAGGAGGTCTACGATGCACATGGTGTCGTCTGGCACATCGATTGGCATTCGATGAAGTCGGTTGGTAACGCGATGACACCAGACGGTCCCGGTGCCCGGAGAGCGGACTTCGTCGTCTCGAACGCAAGGGAGGCGAGCGCTTCCAAAGAGGTGACCGACCTCGTGGTGCAATACCTTCGGGCATCGGGTTATTCGGTAAGCGTGAACGACCCCTACCTGGGCGGCGTGATCGTGCGGAGGACGGGTTCACCTCCGCGGGGCATTCATAGCGTTCAGGTCGAGATCAATCGCGCATTGTACTTGGACGAACAGCGCGTAGAGACGACGGGCTCGGCAATCCAGCTCCGAAACACGATCGACGCGCTCACACGAGTGCTCGTCGCCAGCTTGCCGTCGCAATAGTGGCCTGGTTCCGTGCTGATCGGTCCGTTTTGAGGCAAAAACCGGCACGGTGCGTGCGGCACATCTCCTGTCGGCGGCTGCTCGCCACATCAGTCCGACGTGAGCGGTGGCAGCCACAACCTGAGGAGACGAATCATGGCCCACGACCATACTTACGACTGCCAGCAATGCGGCGCGCACTTCGACTCGCGCGAACAACTCGAGCGTCATAACAAGCAGCAACATTCACAGCAAGCAGGCTCGTCGAGCCGCGGCTCCTCGAACGTGAGCTCGTCCGACCGCAGCGGGTCGACGAGAAGCTCGTCCAACATTGGTTCGTCGAGAAGCCAGTCCGGTATGAGCGACCGCGATCGCAACAGCTGAGCGCGATTCGTCCGGCGATGAGGAAAGTATGATAGCGCCGCTTTGGCGCGCCGTCGCCGTCGACGTTCTAGGATGTTCTAGAAGGATGAGTCCCCAAGGGACCGTCGCTCATGTGAAGGGCTGGTGACGGGCTGGCCGGCTCCGAAGCCGGCCAGCCCGGATCGCGGAGCGCTCGGCTTCGGCGGAATCTCGTGTGCCGCGCCTGGACGAAGACTGTACCGGCTGCCAACATAGGACGTCAACTGCGCGTAGCTGTTCTACGCGCAGTCCTCTTTTCGTCCTCATCCCGCCGAGCCGTGCCGTCCACGAGCAAAACGCAGCGTCGCCCGCCGTCATATGTCGAAGTCCCAGTCGCGAGTCCGTCGAGCGCCGTACCCGTCGCCGGACGCCTTCTGCCGCTCGTGGTGCTGTTGTTCGTCGGCAGCGGATGTGCAGCCCTGATCTATGAGATCGTCTGGTTCCAGCTTCTCAGCCTGATCATTGGATCGTCCGCGGTCTCGATGGGCGTGCTGCTTGGCACGTTCATGGGCGGCATGTGCATTGGAAGCTTGTTCCTCTCCAAATTCGTGTCGCGGCAGCAGCATCCGCTCCGCGTATACGCGAAGCTCGAGCTGGCGATCGCGGTGTTCGGTTTATTGGTGCTTTGGGGATTGCCGTACGCCGGCGGCTTTTACTACGCCATTGCGCTGCATGGCACGGCGGACCTGCTGGT
>Ga0068855_100001283_pt1 | contig 31121 bp, 31 predicted proteins | sample KBSCornC52_FD_66592 | JGI IMG/M metagenome (GOLD analysis project Ga0068855, IMG submission 66592) | Corn rhizosphere microbial communities from Kellogg Biological Station, Michigan, USA - KBS Corn C5-2 | ecosystem: Host-associated > Plants > Roots > Rhizosphere > Soil ...
GGCACATGAAGTTCCGCCGCGGGTTTGCCCTCCTTGTAAGCCCAATGTGCGGCAAGACCGCGCTCGGCCTGATCGTGCATCGCACGGGTGCGGATCTGGATTTCTATCCGCATCTTGGAATCGTGAATGACGGACGTGTGAAGCGAGCGGTAGCCGTTGCGCTTCGGTGTTGAGATATAGTCCTTGTAGCGGCCCGGCACCATCGGCCAGCGTTGGTGGATCAGGCCCAGTGCCCGATAGCAATCCTCCACATCGTCGACGATGACCCGAAACGCCATCACGTCCGATAACTGCTCGAAGCTGATGTGGCGCTCAGCCATTTTGCGCCAGATGGAATAGGGATGCTTCTCACGCCCCGTGACCTCGGCCTTCAGGCCATGATCCTCGAGGTGAAGCTGGAGCCCGAGCCCGATACGGTTGACGAGATCCCCGCCCTGTTCGTGGAGCTGCTTCAGCCGCCGCATGATCGAGGCATAGGCGTCGGGCTCAAGCTCCTTGAACGCCAGAGTCTGCATCTCCGTCATCATTTCGTACATGCCGATCCGCTCGGCGAGCGGGGCATAGATATCCATTGTCTCGCGCGCGATTCGACGGCGCTTTTCCGCATTCTTGATGTGGTGCAGCGTTCGCATGTTGTGCAGCCGGTCAGCCAGTTTGACCAGCAACACTCGAATATCGTCGCTCAGTGCGAGCAAGAACTTGCGAAGGTTCTCCGCGGCGCGCTCATTTTCGCTCTGCGCCTCGATCTTGCTGAGCTTCGTCACCCCGTCGACAAGCCGTGCGACGTCCTTGCCGAAAAGCTTTTCGATCTGTTCCGGCGTTGCGACCGTGTCCTCGATCGTGTCATGGAGGATGGCGGTGGCGATCGTCTGGTCGTCAAGCTTCAGGTCGGTCAGGATGCCCGCGACCTCTATCGGGTGACTGAAATAGGGATCGCCGGAAGCGCGAGTCTGCGATCCGTGCGCCTGCATCGAAAAGACGTAGGCGCGGTTGATCAACCCCTCATCGGCCTCCGGATCATAAGATCGGACCTTTTCCACCAGTTCGTATTGACGAAGCACGTGCTCTAGATGGGGCGGTCAACGCTCGGGGCGCAAGTACGAAAACGGGACTGAGTATCGCAACAGCAACTGGTTTTTTGATCTTGGCTGTGCTTTGTTACTGATCTGAGGGAGGAATTTGGTGTGAGTGCGTCAAACGGGGGCGCCGATATCGAGGCCTTTAGAGAGGCGGCGCTGAGCTGCCCAATTCCAGCGGCCGTCGAATTGATCGGCGAAAAGTGGGCATTTCTGATCGTTCGCGGGGCGTTCAACGGTCTTCATCACTTCGAGGAATTCCAGGCGGGGCTCGGAATTGCGCGCAATATTCTCTCGGACCGGCTGGGGAGGCTGGTTAGCGGAGAGATCCTGGGCCGTGCACCTGACGCATCCGACCGCCGGAAAGTGATCTACTCTCTAACCGAGAAGGGCGAAGCGCTACTACCGGTAATGATTGCATTACGGCAGTGGGCCGAGGACTGGGGCCATGGAGAGCCTGGCATCGTCCTTGCCGACAGACGCGATGGCCTCCCGGTGCGGCAAATCTGCATCCAGGCTCAGGACGGGCGGGAATTGAGACGCGCCGACCTCACCTGGGTCAGCCGCGCTGAAGCCGCGCGGGCCACAAACAAGGCAGCTTGAGCAATCCTTCAGTCATCTTGCGAGCATGACGGCGATAACTCCCAGCTCGTCGCTCCGGGGAAGGACTGGGCGCGGAGTTTATTCGTAGTCGCCGCCTGAAGGGCTTGGGCGCGGCGGAGCAGCTGCGGTCAAGCGAAGCGCTTCAGCCGATTCGCTGAGCGAGGCCAGCTCGTCCGCCTCCTCTTCCTCGTCGATCCGAACCTTCTGAAGATTGGTGACGATGGCCTCGTTGAGATCGCGCGGCTTCACCGTTTCCTCCGCGATCTCGCGAAGAGCAACGACCGGGTTCTTGTCGCGATCACGATCGATCGTGAGATCGGCTCCGCCGGAAATCTGGCGAGCGCGCTGTGCCGCCAGGAGCACTAGGTCAAACCGGTTGGAAACCTTGTCGACGCAATCTTCGACTGTAACGCGCGCCATCTATCGCTCCGAATTCGTCAGCTTTTGCCGGGAAGGCGGGCGAGGTAGGGACAAGGTGTCCGAAAGTCAATGAAACTGCCGCCACTCCAGCGCTCGGCCTTGCCTTCCGCGAGCCCGATGATCAGATCGGTGGAATGCCCCCCGATCAATCCATTGTTGTTGACGGCAATCGGCTAACGCCTGTTCTCGATGGGCCCCACAGGTTGCGCACGCTGCTGGGGCTGATTGAGGGGGCGAAACGCAGTCTGAGGTTACTCTATTATATCTACTCAGCCGACGAGTCGGGCGGCGTGGTTCGAGAAGCGCTGTTGCGGGCGATCGACCGCAGCGTTGAGGTTTCCCTTCTCATCGATGGATTTGGAAGCGGCCAGACGCCGGAAACCTATTTCACCGAGCTCAGTGAGCGCGGCGCCAAATTCTGCCGGTTCAATCCGGCCTACGGGCGGCGGTACGTGCTTCGCAATCATCAAAAGCTGGCGCTCGCGGACGAAGAGCAGATCCTGATCGGCGGCTTCAACATCGAGGATAGTTATTTCGGGGAGGTCGACGATGGGGCGTGGCGGGACATCGGCCTGATGGTCGAGGGACCGGCAGCGGCGCGAGTTGCTCCGTATTACGATGCCCTCATGGCGTGGTCGTTGAGGCGTCACTCGCGCTTGAAAGAGCTGCGAACGACCGTTCGTCGGTTCAGCGAGCATCGCGGGCCACTACAGTGGCAATATGGCGGACCGATGCAGTTGAAATCGCCTTGGGCCTTGTCGACGGTGCGCGACCTCGGAAGCTGCAGCAGCCTCGACATGATCGCGGCTTATTTTGCACCTTTGGGTGGGATGCTCCGCCGGATCGCCGCTATTGCGAGGCGCGGAGGAGTGCGCGTGATAACGGCATCCAAGTCGGACAATTTGGCAACTATCGATGCCGCTCGAAGCACCTATTCGCGTCTGCTTCGCCGAGGTGTGCAGCTGTTCGAATATGAGCCGACCAAGCTGCATTCCAAGCTGCTGGTGATGGACGACATCGTCCACATCGGCTCGTCGAACTTCGATCTAAGAAGCCTCTATCTCAACATGGAAATGATGCTGCGCGTGCAGGATCGGAACTTCGCAAGCGCGATGCGAGCCTATTTCGATCGCGAGTTGAAAGATTGCGTTGAAATCACGCCGGCGTTGCACAAGGCGCGCGCCACCTGGTGGCAGCGCTTGCGGTGGAAAATCGGCTGGTTTCTGGTGACGTCGCTGGACTATAGCGTGACGAGGCGTCTGGCGCTCCGGATTCCCTAGTTCTGCGGCTCACGCCACGCCCAGAACAGGTGGGCCGGAGGCACGTTGATCCATTCGAATTCGCGGTCGATCCGCTCGAAGCGAGGCTTCAGGAAATCCAGAACCTTGGGGCTGAATTGATAGACCAGGAAAGCGCCTCCGGGCCGCAGAACCTTGGAAGTCGCCTGGGCGATCTCTTCGCCGACACCAGCCGGCAAGGTGGAGAATGGAAGGCCCGAGACCACGTAATCCGCGTGTTGGAAGCCGCGCTCCGCAATGATCCGTTGGACGTCAGCGGCCGAGCCGTTCACCGCGACCAGCCGATCATCGTCGATCGAACCCCGAAGGAAGCGGACGAAATCGGCATTGGTATCGATCGCGATCAGGGTCGCATCGTCGGGCAGAAGATCGAGAATTGGCCGCGTGAAAGTACCGACTCCGGGTCCATATTCGACGAACAGCTTCGTATTCTTCCAATCGACCGGCCGAAGCATATGCCGGATAAGCGTTCGGCTCGACGGAATGATCGACCCGACCATGACCGGATGTTTCAGGAACCCGCGAAGGAACTGCCATTGCGGACTTTCGGAGCGCCGCGCCGAGCGCCTGACCAAGCGTCGCGGTCCTTTAAGCGTTCTCGCGGTAGTGGTTGGCATCAGGACTCGGCTCCCTCGGGAAGGTTCGCTGCGTTGGCAAATGCACCGACGCTTGGCAAGGTTTCGTGAATGCGGCTCAAGAACCCGGCTGCTCGCCGCTCTTACCTCCGCGCGGCCTCAGCATGCCAGGCATCACGAAGCCGATTCCCGTCGGGCGTACCGCATCGCTCTTGAGAGTTTCCTGAATGCGGTCGTACTCGCCGAGCATCTGCTCCGTGACGGAAGCACGCGTATCGGTCAGCGCTTCGTCAAAGTCGACCTTCGTCACCCGATTGGCGTCGAGACCCCGCCGGAGTGCATTCAACCCGGCGCGGCGGACTAGGTCCTCGAGATCGGCGCCGGTGAATCGCTCGGTCCGCTGAGCCAGCGATTCGAGATCGACATCGTCAGCGAGCGGCATGCCCTCGGTGTGGATCGCGAGGATTCGGCGCCGGCCTGCTGTGTCCGGCGGAGCGACATAGATCAGCTCGTCAAAGCGACCCGGACGAAGAAGCGCAGGATCGATGAGGCTGGGCCGGTTGGTTGCTCCGATCACCACTACATTGTTCAACTCTTCGAGGCCGTCCATCTCGGCGAGGATCGTGTTGACGACTCGCTCGGTCACCTGCGGCTCGCCCAAACCGCCGCCACGCGCGGGAACCAGGCTGTCGATCTCGTCGATGAAGATGACCGTCGGAGCCACCTGACGCGCGCGGGCAAAGAGTCGGGCTATCTGCTGCTCGCTCTCGCCGTACCATTTCGACAGCAGGTCGGAGGATTTGGTCGCGATGAAATTGGCCTTGCTTTCGCGCGCAGTCGCCTTGGCCAGCAACGTCTTGCCGGTGCCGGGCGCGCCATAGAGGAGAAAGCCGCGGGCGGGGCGAATGCCGATGCGCCGGAACGCTTCGGGGTGCGTCAGCGGAAGCTCGATCCCCTCCCGAAGCTTTTCGATCGATTCGTCGAGACCGCCGATATCGGACCAGCGGATCGTCGGCGCTTCGACCATCACTTCGCGCATTGCTGAGGGCTGGACCCGCTTCAGCGCATTTTCGAAATCGCGCCGCTCGACCGAGAGGGCATCGAGCACCTCCGTCGGGATCGTGTCTTCCTCGGTATTGATTCGCGGCATGATGCGCCGGACCGCCTCCATCGCGGCTTCGCGGCTCAGAGCGGCGAGATCGGCGCCGACGAAGCCGTAGGTTCGGCGGGCGAGGTCGGCGATATCGACGTCCGGAGCGAGCGGCATTCCGCGTGTATGGATCTGAAGGATTTCGCGGCGGCCCTGCTCGTCCGGTACCCCGACCACGATCTCGCGATCGAATCGGCCCGGGCGACGGAGCGCCTCGTCGATCGCCTCCGGACGGTTGGTCGCAGCGATAACAACGAGATTCTGCCTCGGTTCGATCCCGTCCATTAGGCTCAACAACTGCGCAACGAGGCGTTTTTCCGCTTCGCCGGTGACCTGCCCGCGCTTGGGAGCAATGGAATCGATCTCATCGATAAAGATGATCGAAGGCGCGGACGCCGAGGCTTGCTCGAAGAGCTCGCGGAGCTTGCGTTCACTTTCGCCATAGGCCGAGCCCATGATTTCCGGGCCAGCGATGTGGAAGAAATGGGCGCTGCTTTCATTCGCGACCGCTCGGGCCAGGCGCGTCTTGCCGGTGCCTGGCGGACCATGGAGAAGCACGCCCTTAGGCGGATCGACGCCCAACCGCTGAAACAGCTCGGGATGCCGGAGCGGAAGCTCGACCATCTCTCGAAGAGCGTCGATCGTGTCGCGCATCCCGCCGAGATCGTCATAGGTGACGTCTGCTCGCCGGTCTCCGGGCTTCGCGGTTAGATATTCCGGAAGCAACTCGACCGCGGTGCTGGAATCGATGTGCACGATCCCCTTCGGCGTCGCGCTGACGACCACCAGCCGCACCTCCTGGAGCGCGAAGGCTGGAGCATTCAGGAGCTGGCGTACTGGATCGGGGACGTCGGCATTGACCCGCTGATGGCCGGTAGTAGCCACGATGTCGCCCTCGCAGAGCGGTCGTCCGGCAAAGGTGCGCTTCAACGCATCGGATGAACCCTGCAACCGCACATTGTCCTGCGCGGGGGCGAAAACCACCCGGGTCGCGGATTTCGACTTGGCTTTGCGGATTTCGACGAAGTCGCCCGAGCCGATTCCGGCGTTGGCCCGCTGGAGTCCGTCGAGGCGAACGATATCGAGACCCTCATCCTCACTATAAGGCCGGATCGCACGCGCTGCAGTCGAGCGCTTGCCGACGATTTCGATCGTGTCGCCCTCGCTCAACGCAAGCTCTTCCATCAGCTTGGCCGGGAGCCGGGCGATCCCGCGGCCGCTGTCGGCCGGCGAAAGGTTGGCGACCTGAACCCGCCTGCTTTTGACCCGCTCCAGAGTTTCCGTGTCGGCCATCGCCTCTCCTTTTGCCCCGAAGCCTTGGTATCGCTAGGTAACGGTGCGGTCCGCTTGAGGTTCAATTGGGTGTTGAAGCACCCGGTTAAAAGACTTCCTACAGGTTCAGCGCTCCCGCGATCTTGCGAGTAACCGCTCGAGGAGCGAGACGAGTCGAGAACGCAATGGCGCGATTGAGGGCTCCCGTAACGATTACAGCGCCATTTCTGTCCAGCGCCGCGAGTCCCTTTCGAACCACAGGCTCTGCCTCCATTGATACCCGCACGAGGGCTGCGCTTTCGGCAAAGCCGGCGACGTCGCCAAATTCGGTCCGGGTCGGCCCAGGGCAAAGTGCGGTCACCTTCACGCCATGAGGCTTGCCTTCCTCATGCAGGGCTTCGGACAGGGAGAGCACGAAGGCCTTCGTCGCATAATAAACGGCCATCCCGGGCCCCGGCTGGAATGCAGCGGTGGAGGCGACATTCAGGATCGCTCCGGACCGCTGCTCGATCATCTGCGGGAGGACCGCCCTGCACAGCTCCGTCAAAACTCCGCAGTTAAGGTCGATCATCTGCCGAAGCCGCGCCGGATCCTGCTCGGCGAAATAGCCGCGAAGCCCGAAGCCGGCGTTGTTGATCAGCAGGTCGACCCGCTCTCCGGCATCGGCAATGTCGGTCATCAGTTGGGCCGCCGCTCCCGGACGACCGAGATCGATCGTGACCGCGCGAGCATTGCCGAGTTGGGCGGCCAGTTCCTGCAATCGCTCCTTTCGCCGAGCAGCCAGGACCAGCCGGTGCCCGCGCCTGGAGAGTTGGCGAGCGAATTCGGCGCCCAGCCCCGCCGAGGCGCCGGTGATCAGCGCCACCGGCTGACGGGCAGCCTCAATCAACCTTCGCCTTCACGATCTTGCCCGGCTCGCGCGGCGGCTCGCCCTTGGGAAGAGCATCGACATGTTCCATGCCGCTCTCGACCTCGCCCCACACGGTGTATTGCCGGTCGAGAAAGGGTGAGTCCTGAGTGACGATGAAGAATTGGCTGTTGGCGCTGTTCGGGTCTTGGCTTCGGGCCATCGAGGCGACTCCGCGGCTGTGGGAAGCGCTGGAGAATTCAGCTTTGAGATTGGGCAGATCGGACCCATGATAACCGGTGCCGGTCGGATCGCCGCCTTGTGCCATGAAGCCGGGAATCACCCGGTGGAAGACGACACCGTCGTAAAAGCCGCTGTTGGCTAGTTCGGTTATTCGCTGAACATGGCCGGGCGCGAGGTCAGGTCGCAACTTGATGACGACGTCGCCGCCGGTCGAAAGGGTGAGGGTGAGACGGTCGTCGGCCATTTGCTTCTCCGGGATCAACGGTTCGAATTTTCCACCCGATAGGACTGTGCCCGCGCTTGTGCCAGACCGGGTGCGGCAATAGGAGGGCCGGGCACGACGGCAAGGGGTGAGAATGAGCGAGAGCGAAAACAGCGCCGCCGCCGTCGAACCCGAACCTCTGGAGGCCGCTGCCGCCTCGGCGATCGATGAAGAGGATCGCCTGCGTCCGGAATTCGTCGAACGCGTGCTCGATGCCGTCGAGGCTGGCGACGATGAGACTGCCCGCGAGCTCGTGGCCCCACTCCACCCGGCCGATGTCGCCGACCTGATCGAGCTTGCCGCCAGGGACGAGCGCGAAGGCCTGGTGAAGGCGCTGGCCGGAATCGTCAGCCCGGATGTGCTCGCGGAAATGAACGATTTCGTGCGCGAGGACCTGCTCGACGAACTCGAGCCACAACAGCTCGCGGACATCGCCGGGCAGCTGGAGACGGACGACGCGGTTGCGCTGATCGAAGACCTCGATCGCGACGATCAGCAGGCCGTGCTCCGGGCGATGGAGCCGGATGACCGGGCGGCGATCGAGGAAGCGCTTACCTACCCCGACGAGTCCGCCGGCCGCCTCATGCAGCGCGATCTCGTCGCGGTGCCGGAGCATTGGAAGGTGGGGCAGGTGATCGATTACCTGCGCTCGACCGAAGAACTGCCAACCGACTTCTGGGAAGTCTTCGTGGTCGATCCGAGCCATCACCCGGTCGGCACCTGCAAGCTTTCGACCATCCTGCGAACTCCGCGAACCCGGCTGGTCAGCGAAATCATGCAGCGGGAGCAGACGCTGATCCCGGTCGACATGGATCAGGAGGACGTGGCGCTCCGCTTCCAGAAATATGCGCTCGTCTCGGCAGCAGTTGTGGACGGCGTCGGACGGTTGGTCGGAATGATCACCGTCGACGACATCGTCCACATCATCCAGGAAGAGGCAGGGGAAGATGTCCTTCGGCTGAGTCAGGCGGGCGACGGTGACATCAACGAACCCATCGGACTTACCATCCGCAGCCGGATGTGGTGGCTGTTCATCAACTTAGGGACCGAGGTCCTCTCCGTCCTCGTCATAGGGGCATTTCAGGACCTCATCGCGAAGCTGGTTGTGCTGGCGATGCTGATGCCCGTGATTACCGGCATGGGCGGCAACGCGGCGACACAGACAATGGCCGTCACGGTTCGCGCTCTTGCCACGGGCCAGCTCACGAGCTCCAACAGCTGGCGGATGATCCTTCGCGAATGGTGGATTGCAAGCGCCAATGGGTGGGGGCTCGGCCTTGTCATGCTCGCGGGCATACAATGGTGGTACAATGATTGGGCGCTCAGCCTCGTCACATTGCTGGCGATGATCCTGAATTCCCTGAACGCGGGTCTGTCGGGAGTGCTGATTCCGATCGGGCTCGACAAGCTCAAGATCGATCCCGCGGTCGTTTCGACGATCTTTGTGACCACGATGACGGATACGCTGGGGTTCTTCTTTTTCCTGGGGCTGGCCGCGCTGTTCGGACTACACTGAGGATACCGCTCTTCCATCTCCCGAGAACAGCGTCTAAACGCCCGCCGCGACCCTTGCCGGCAACTCCGGCGGCAAGCACCTTCTAGACATGCGGAGAGGTGGCTGAGTGGTCGAAAGCACCGCACTCGAAATGCGGCGTACGGGCAACTGTACCGTGGGTTCGAATCCCACCCTCTCCGCCAGCTTCGTGATCACAGCCCATTTGGGACCCATGCTTTTTACAGCACCGGGGCAAAGGGCGTTCAGCGCGCGACATCATCCGCTCGAGTTCCGGTCTAAATCGGCTTTCTCGCGAACGCCTCTACCCCATTTCCGCCCTTCCAGACATGCGCGGCGGTTGCTCCTAGCGATTTCAGGGTACGTTCGATTGATGCCACTGTTCGGTAGCGGCGGTAATAATCGGTCGTCGCATCGTGTGTGTCTAGCAAAGACCATTCATAATGGTCCTGCTTGGAAGCGAGCGGCAGCGACGGATAGTAGAAGTTGATTCCTCCAATCCTCGCCAGAACTCTGCGCATCCACTTGTTGTCGCGGTGGCGCCAGTAGATCGGAAACCAACGATCGACGTATTGCCTGACAGCATCCCACCTTCTGTCAGCGGCCAGGCGGAGGAATTTCTTCCTGCGCAAGTACCCGCCGCCGCCGATCGGTGGCGGAAAGCTCCAGCGAGTTAGCCTGTAATGGTCCAAAACGACTGCGCCTCCCGGGCGAACCATCTCCCAAAGCTTGGCGATGCTCTCCTCCGTGTTCGGCGTGTGCTGCAACACTCCCAGACACACGACATAGTCATAACTGGCGGGTTCAAAGGGCATTTGTCGTATGTCGGCTTGAACCAGCGTCATTGGCCGCGTGCCGTTATTGGCTGCGTTCGCTTCGACAGCAGAGGAATAGTCAAAGCTATCCAGCTTCGCTCCATGATCGAGCAGGATTTCAGTGAACCGACCCGCGCCAGACCCCGCTTCCAACACTCGCTTGCCGGCGACTTGGGACAATTCTCCGCAGAAGCAGCGAGCGAGGCGGTCCTTGGACAAGGGTAGCCCGGTGACAGAGTCCAGCTGAGTGCGTCGAAAGTGGTTCCATTGCCGTCCGAAATCCGACGCGTAATTTTCGGCCGGAACAAAGCGGGGAATGTCGCTCAGTATCGGGAAAGTCTCACCAATATCGCTGACCAGCTTTCCGTCAGCAACCGACAATTTCAATCGGCTGATCGGCGATCTCAAGTTGCTCAGGTCTTCGTTCATAGGGCCTTCAATCACCGCCGGAGCTGCATGGAATGTCAGTGGCTCTCGAGCTGCCGAACCAGGCTGCGCCACAGCTTTCCAACCGAATCCTCCGAGTAGCGCTCAGCGGTCTCGGCCGCCGCCTTGCCCAGTTTGGCGCCAAGCTCCGGGTTTGCAATCAGCTGCCGCACGCGATCAGCCGCCTGCTGTATATCTCCGAGCGGAACCAGAAAGCCGTTCACGCCGTCTTCGATGAGCTCCGCCGGCCCTGTGGGGCAGTCGAACGAAACGACGGGCACCCCGTAGCTCATTGCTTCGGCAAGTACGTTGGGGAACCCTTCGAAGCGCGACGGGAACAGCAGCATGTCCACACTCGGCCAAAGCGGCGCCAACGGATCCATGCGCGACCGGAACTCGACGATCCCTGGGACGCCCAGTTCTTCGGCGCGCCTTTCCAGCCGGATCCGACTTTCGCCTTCTGCGTCTCCCACGAACAGCAGTTGGGGAGAGCAGCCATGAGCAACGCAATCCGCGAGAATTTCGAGCGCGTAGTCGAATCCCTTCTGCGGCACGAAACGCCCGACACAGGCTATCACTCCGGGGGACGCCGTCTCTCGAGGACGCCACATGAACTCCCGTTGGGGCGACCGCAGGATGTTCGGGATCACCACAAGCTTCTCTCGCCGAATGCCAATCACATCGTGAAACCAGTCTCGTGTCCGCTCCGTCTGGCTTACGATGATGTCGAGACGCCGGTACAGAAGACGGCGAAGAGCGCTTACCAGGCGGGCAGGCGGCTCGGCGGGGGGAAACACGCGCTCTGACCCGACAAGCCGAAGATTTCGGACGCCAGCCGAAGCAATGCTGATCGCGAGATTGGCTGTCACGTTGAAGCCGGCAAACACCCCTCCTCGCGCTTTCATCCGAGCGCGAAGCGCTCGCAACGTCGCGAACCAATAGGCGATCCGGCCGCTTGGTGGATTCGGCACCAGGCATCGTACGAATGAGTGATCAGACCCGAGGCCTTCTGAATGGGCTCGAAACGTGAGTATCGTGCATTCATGTCCTGACTCCGCCAGCACCTTTCGCGCTGCCATTGCCGACCGTTGAACTCCGCCGCCCCGATAATCGTCAAAGATAAGCAGGTCGACGGGCAACATCTCAGACCGTCCTCCGTGCCGCGAGATGCGTTGCCAGATGATCGCTGAGTCGTCGAAGAAAGTGGCGCTCGTAAAACAGCTCATCCGCCGCGGGGGCATCGTTTTCGACGAGGAGTTCGGTCCCAAATCGGTTGAGCACGGGCGCGAGCATTTGCGATTCCAGACCGTCGCGAAGTGAGACGATGACGAGAGCATTGCGGCCGAGCGATCGCGCAAACCGGCGGTTCCACTTTGCGGCGGCTTCCGACGCGTCCGCGTAATGGAGAAAAATGACCGAACCCCCACCCGGGACCGCAAGCTCTGGACAGTTTCGTGCCGCGTTATGCTGCATATCTTCCGGCCTCAGCCCGCTCCAGCTCTGGCTGCGCCCTTCCCACAGGTCAGACAAGAAGCGGACGAACGATGGGCCGGAAAAGAACAGCCCCACTGTCGGACTCGCTTTTTGCAGGCGCGCGTTTTCATACAGGATTCCGGCTATGCAATTATTGCTGTAGATCACGCCGCCGCAGGCGTCCCAGTCTTTCAGCTCTCTCGCGAGCTTCCGGTGGAGCGGCCAGCACCCGAGGCGACGAAACCTAAACTTCGTGGCGGCGACGATTTTGCTCAACATCCGCGCGATAGTCCGATGAAGCGGAGCCCGTTGGGGAGGAAGCTCCGAACCTGTTCGCGTTGTGCGGGCGTGACAATCCAGAAGGCCACTGCAGGAGCGACTGCGAGCACGAACGCAAGCATCACGAACCAGTCAGCGGACCAGGGTCGCAGCAGGAACGAGCTGCCAACGCAGACCAACAGGCACGCGATTGCTCCGAGAGTGCCAAGAAATGTCTGCCGGAAGGTGTCGGCGAAAAAGCTGAGCAACACGTAGTTCATGGCTACGCGCAGAAGATAACCGATGGCTGCCCCCTCGATGCCCCAGATGCGGATCGCGACGACCAAGAAGCAGAAGTAAGGCACGACCTGGATGAGATCCGCGAAGGCGACCAATCGAGGCTGCCCATAGCCGCGCAGCGCGTAAAGGGGAGCTCTTGACACGCAATCGAACCACATTCCGGCCATGATCACGCTCCCCGGAACCGAGGCTTCGGCTGCAAAGGCTGGCCCCACCCAAAGCTTCAGGAAGGGCAACATTGCGAAGATTCCCAAGCAGATCACAGGGAGCATCACAGCCATCAAGAAGCGCTGACTGGCCTGTGACAGTGCTCTGCCTTCGACCCCGCCTAGCGCCGCAATGCGCGGGAAGGCGGCTGCAGCCACAGAATTGCCGATGATCGTGGTTCGTTCGGCGATGCTGAACGGAACCGCATAGAAGCTGACGGACCGTGCGCCGACCAGGGCGCCGATGGAGAGGCGATCGCCAACGGCCATGAGCGGTCCGAATAATGCTGAAACGGTGGTCCAGCCGCCAAATCCGACCATTGCGCGGGCTTCCGCCAGATTCCAGGCGATCGGATGGCCGCGGAGCAGGCTCCTCCAGCACACGACTGCAAGGACAATTAATCCGGCCAGCCGGGTCAGGATCGCCGCAGGTAGCACATACAGCAGGCTGGGACCGATTATGAGAGCTGCAAGCAGCGGCACGATCTGGAATGCCAGTGTCGCACCCACAGAAATTGAATTGAGAATGGCAAACCGTTCCTGCCCCTGGAGCGCTCCGGTCAAGACTCCGCTGGTTGTGGCTGCGGGCACGGCGGCGGCGATCCACGGCACGCACGCAAGCAATTCGCTGCGCAGCGCCGGTTCGATTTTCATTACGTGGCCAAAGTAGAAGTAGCTGACTGGGACGAGGAGGAGGCCCCCCGCAATTCCCAAGCCGATATTGGTCAATAGAGCGGTCCAGAAACGGAGCGCTCGGTCGTGATGAGCCTGGGGCGGTAGAGCGGCAATGCGCTGCGCCGTCGCCAGCCCCAGCCCCAGGTCAAACAAACCGAAATAGCCGAGGAGAAGCCAGGTTATCGACAGAACCCCGAATCTCGAAGTTCCGATCATCGCTAGGTAGGCAGGTACGGTCGCAAGCGACACGAACATCGGAAGCGCAGATCCGACCAAATTATACAGCGAATTGCGCGCAACGCTCAATGAGAGGCCCAGGATCGAGACTGCAGACGTTGGTCTCGGCCGGTTGATGACTGATGGCCTGCCCGTTAGCAAGGGGCGTCGGCAGCGAACTTTCAGCGGGCGAGAAACCGTCCCGGGGTTGCGTGTTTGCTCCGAAGTAAGCGCCATTCGCCGTCGCGCTTCACTTCGCACTTCCACCAGGATTTTGAGCGACCGATCGAGCGGCGGACCACGCGCGGATTTGAACTTTTTCTCCAAATGCGTGCACACATGCGCGTGGAGAGAGTTCGACGGTGAACCTGCAGGGGGCGATCAAGGCGCTTCGGGCTGAAACCGCGCGTCCCGCGGAATTGGGAGAGCGCGAGTTGCTGGCGCGCATCCAACGGCGCGACATACACGCGTTCGAACGGCTCTATCGCATATACCAGCCGCGGCTCGCCCGTTTTCTGACGCACATGCTCCAACGGCCGCAGCTGGTTGAAGAGGTATTGAACGACACGATGATGGTTGTTTGGCAAGGTGCCGCGAATTTCCGAGGGGACAGCAAGCTGTCCACCTGGATCTTCGCCATTGCTTATCGAAAGGCGCTGAAGGCTCGCCGTTGCTGGCCCGACCCGATTGAGGATGAGGCGCTGAATTCGCGGCCGAGTGCCGCTCCGGGGGCGGATCAGCAGGTCCAGCACCAGAAGCTTCGCGATGCACTCGTCGGCGCGATGGCGCGCCTCTCGGCAGACCACCGGGCGGTCGTCGACCTCACCTATTTCCATGAGTTGGGTTATCGCGAAATCGCCGAAATCGTCGGTTGCCCGGTCGATACTGTCAAAACCCGCATGTTCCATGCGAGACGCCGGCTGCGGCAAGCCCTGCCCGGCGATCTCGCCGACTGGGTCTAGGAGAAACGCCATGGTGAACCCTGGCATTGACGAACAGCCGCACGACGAAGCCGAAGCGCTGCTCCCGTGGTATGCCACCGGCCAGCTCGACGCGCACGATCGAGCGATCGTCGAGGACCATTTGCAAAGCTGTTTGCAATGCAAGCAGCAGCTGTTCCTGGAGCGGCGGCTGGTCGACGAGTTCGGCACGCTCGTCCCGCAGGTGGAGAACGGATGGGCCAGGCTTCGCGGGTCCATCGTCGTGCCGGCGCAATCCAGACGGGCACCTCTCTTGCAGCCCTTGGCCGACTTATGGCGAGCCGCCACGCGCCCGCCGGTGATGGGATTGGTGGCAGCTCAAGCGGTTTTCCTGCTTATCGCCGGGAGCGCCTTTCTCAGCCTCGAGCGGCCGCAGGCGCCGCAATATCATGCGCTCTCTTCCGGTGCTGCTCCGGCACAGGCGAACATGATCGTGATGTTCGAGGGGAACACGACGGAACAGCAGATGCGGGGTGCTCTCAACCTGAGTGGCGCGTCATTGGTGGGCGGCCCGACGGCTGCGGGCGCATACCTGCTAAATGTGCAGCCAAATGAGCGGCCACATGCAATCGCAACGCTGCAGTCCGACCGGCACGTGACGCTGGCCCAGCCGATCGACGGATCTTCCGGATGAACCTCCGTCGCCTCACCCTTTGCTTTTTCGGATTGTGGGCTGCCCTCGCAACGTCAGTGTCGCAGCCTGTCTGTGCTCAGTCGCCGTCTGGCCCCGCACGCCAGATCCTGGTCATGGTCCGGCATCCCCCCGATCATTTGCACCCGGGAACCGGCTATGGCGGCGGATATGATGACGCGCTGGCGAAGAGCGCCCGGGACCGGCTCGCACGGGATATCGCGGACAAATACGCGCTCAAGGTCGTCGATGCGTGGCCGATGCCGATGATCGGCATGGATTGTTTCGTAATGGCGGTTCCCGATGCGCGCACGACGCAGGCGGCAGCCGAGCAGGTATCGCACAACGGCAATGTCGCCTGGGCCGAACCCGTCGAAATCTATCGCGCCCAGTCGGCGCCTGCTTCCGACAACGATCCCTTGTATCCTGCACAACCGGCCGCCCGGGAGTGGCAGCTCGCGGACCTTCACAAGATGTCGACCGGTCGCGGCGTCAAGGTTGCAATTGTCGACAGCGGGATCGAAGCCAACCATCCCGACCTTGCCGGACAAGTGGCGGTGAATCGAAACTTCGTGTCTGGCGAACCACTCGTCAGCGAGAGCCACGGCACTGGGGTTGCGGGGGTTATTGCGGCGAAGGCGAACAACGGTATCGGCATAGCAGGCGTCGCTCCGGGTGCGCGGCTGCTCGGTTTACGAGCCTGCCGGCAACAGCCTGACGCAACGCTGTGCGACAGCTTCAGCCTAGCCAAAGCGCTGTATTTTGCGATCGATCAGAAAGCCGATGTCCTCAATCTCAGTCTGAGCGGGCCGGACGACCGGCTGCTTCGAGCGCTGCTCAAGACGGCGCTGGATCGTGGAACGGCGGTCGTCGCTGCATTTGATCCGCACCAGCCAGACGGCGGCTTTCCGGCGTCAGTCCCGGGCGTGATCGCGGTCGCGGATAGCCGATTGGCGCAAGAGGGGCGTCCAGTCTACATTGCGCCCGGGCGCGACATACCGACGACGGAGCCGGGAGGGCGATGGTTTCTCGCAAGCGGAAGCTCATTTGCGGCGGCGCACGTCAGCGGCCTTGTCGCGCTGGTCCGACAGCGCAAGCCGGGTGGCTCGCTGACTCTAATCACCGATCGCGGCAAAGCGGGCGCGATCGATGCCTGCGCGACACTGTTGAAGGCCGCCGGCAGCTGTGACTGTTCGTGCGAGCCAAGCCGTTCGGGGCACACGCAAGCGGCTCGCTGATATAGTCGGGCCGTCGCACTGCGGGGCGGTCCTTGCGACGATTCTGTTCTGTTCAGCGGCGCCAGCTCCCGCTCAGGTCGGGGCGGCGGTTTCTATCGTTAGCGACGACCGCTTTCGAGGCTTTTCGCTGAGCGATGGCCATCCGGTCGGAAGATTGGCTCTATCCTACGACAGTCCGACTGGATTGTACGCCGCTGCCTCCGGAACCTTGGTGGGGAGCGCGGCCGACGGAGTCCGGCCGCTGGGGCTTGAGCTGGATGGCGGGTATGCCGCCCAGGTGAGTTCCGGGCTCACCGCCGATGGCGGAATCATTCACGCCCGCTACTCGCGCTATTCGGGGCTTCGCTCCGGGCTGTCCTACACAGAAGTCTATGCGGGTCTGGAGGGGAAAATCCTCTCTTCACGCATCTATTTTTCGCCCCGGTATCTGGGACGCGGCGCGACGGCGTATGGCGAACTGAACGCTGCACTTCCGTTGGGGCAGGGCTTTACGTTCCAAGGTCACGCAGGCGTATTCGTTCCGCTCTACGCCTACAGTCGAGGCAGCCGGTCGCTTGTCCGCAACGATTGGCAGCTTGGATTGAGCCGGCCGGCCGGCCGGTTGATTTTTCATGCAGCGCTCGGCGGCGGCGGGCCGAGACAATATTATTACCGCGACTATTCGGCCGGTCATGCGGTGACCTTCGGGGTTGATTGCGCGCTTTAACCGCCGGTCGCCTCCGCTCACCGCTCGGAATGAACCAGTCGGTCTGACAAAGGCACAGACCCCAGGCACCGGAGCGCGTGTACCAAGCAACCCCAGTTAGGCTGCGTTCCGGTGCACATCCGAAGGAGGAATTCATGAGAATTGCAGTTCTTTTGATCGGCGCTGCGACCGTAGCCTTCGCGCCCTCGGTTGCTTCCGCCCAAACTGCCCCCGGCAACGGCCAATATAACGGCCAAGGATATTGGCACACAAACGGGCCAGACTCGACCGGGCAGCCGGACCAGGATTGTCAGGACATCAACGGCGGCGCCACAGGCCCGGATTACCCCGGCCACACGTCAACGGCCCCGGGATCCGCGTTCAACGAGACGGACGGGCACGCGGGCACGATGTATGCCGGATCACAGCCGCAGAATTCGCGCAACACCGCCTCCGTGTCGCAGTACGACGTCGCCTGTTCCAATCAGCCTTAACCGGACGGGAGAGAGTCGGCTCAAAACCCCTGTGAGCTGGCCCTCTCCCAAATCGGGACAGCAGTGAACCGCAATCGATTTCTGCTGCACAGACGCCCGAATTGTCTGTCAGTTGGAGGGGACGCTCATGTCGGAATTGATGAAGCTTCGGGAAGATCATGCGAAACTGGCGCGGCTGTTTCGAAGGCTGGGGGATGAGATCGAGCGACCGACCCCGTCGCCGCAAGTCGTTCTTTTCGAAGTGCGTGGCGAATTGCTTTCGACTCTGCTGGCGCACCTGAAGCTGGAAGACTGGGCGCTATATCCGCGCCTGATCGAGAGCGACGACGAGGAAACCGCGATCGCCGGACAGGCCTTCAAGGATGAGATGGGGGGTCTCGCGCCAGCGTTCCTCGCTTACTCAGAAAGGTGGCACGCCGGGACAATCGAGGCGGATTGGAACGGCTACTGCCGCGACACGCGCGCGATACTCGACGCCCTGATGAACCGGCTGACCCGCGAAAACCGCGAATTGCTGCCGCTGTTGGAGCGCTTGGACGCCGCCGCCTGAGAAGCTTCGCGAGTTCCCGTTTGCGTTGCGTCGCCAGATGCGAGCGCGTAACCCAAGCGGGTGAAAGTCAACTTCTTTGGCAAGCTTGCGGATTCGATTGCCCGGCAAGTCGATTTCGACCTGCTCCAACCCTGCACAGCAGCCGAGCTGCGGGTGAAACTGGATCGGGCTTTTCCGGGGAGGGGGCTGGCTGACCCACGGGTGCGCACGAGCGTCGGCGGGGTGATCGTCCGCGATGACGCTACCGTGGCGGGAGAACAGCCGGTCGACATGTTGTCCCCCGTCTCCGGGGGCTGAGCGTGCGCTGCTCGGTCCGGCTGGAGCACGAGCCGCTCGACCCCGAGCGGGCGCTTCGGGATTTGCTCATATCGCCAGCGGGCGCAGGCGCAGTGGTGAGTTTCGTCGGGTTGGTGCGGCAGAACGGTGCCGACGGGCCGATCCAGGAACTGGTGCTTGAACATCACCCCACGCTCACCGAAGGTTCGCTCAAGGCAATCGCCGAGGAGGCATTGCTCCGGTTCGAGCTGGAGCGGGTATCGATCCTCCATCGCTGCGGTAGCTTGCGCGCGGGCGAGCCCATTGTCTTCGTTGCCGCAGCATCTCAACATCGCCGTGCGGCGTTCGATGCCGTCGATTTTATGATGGACCGGTTGAAGACGGACGCAGTCTTCTGGAAACGCGAAGAAGGGCCGGATGGGCGCCGATGGATCGAGCCCGCGGCTGGCGACTACGAAGCGCGGGAGCGGTGGGGCAGCTGATGGCGGGAATCAACGGAAGCCTGCCGTTCTACCCGCTCCGGATCGCGGTGATGACGATTTCCGACACTCGAACCGAGGAGTCCGACAAATCCGGAGCGCTGCTTGTCGAGCGCTTGATAGCGGCCGGGCATGAGCTTGCGGGGAGAGCCCTCGTCCCGGACGATATAATTGCCATTCGAGCGCAGGCCGAGACATGGATTGGGGACGACGCGATCGATGTAATCGTCACCACCGGCGGCACAGGCTTTGCCCCCCGGGACGTAACCCCGGAAGCCATCCGGCCCCTGTGCCAGCGGGAAATGGACGGCTTCTCCGTCCTGTTCCATCAAGCCAGCTTTGGGACCGTCGGTCTCTCGACGCTGCAGTCGCGCGCATTCGCCGGACAGGCCGGAGACACGTTCATCTTCTGCCTTCCCGGTTCGACGGGCGCCTGCCGCGACGGCTGGGATCTCGTGCTCGCTCAGGAGCTCGACAGCCGCTACCGTCCGTGTTCGCTAGCGGGGCAAGTTCCGCGTCTCCGCCAGCTGTGCGCGTGACGAGGCCAAGCCACATTGATGAGCGGGGCCGCGCCCGGATGGTCGACGTGTCGCTGAAAGCGGAGACTCTGCGCATCGCGCGAGCTGGGGCAACTTTGACGTGCTCGGCGGAGACTCTGGCCATCGTTCGCGAGGGCAAAGCACCTAAAGGGGCGGTGATCGCGACGGCAGAACTGGCCGGCGTCATGGCGGCAAAACGGACGAGTGAATTGATCCCGCTTTGCCATCCGCTGCCCTTGACTCAGGTGGTCGTGACGATCGAGCCTGACGATGAGCTGCCCGGGTTTCAAATCTGCGCTGAAGCGCGCACCCGCGCGGCAACAGGCGTCGAGATGGAAGCGCTGACTGCTGCTTCCGTCGCCTGTCTCACCCTGTTCGACATGCTCAAAGCCGTCGATCGGACGATGGTAATCGGAAACATTCGCGTGCTTGACAAAAGCGGCGGCAGGTCGGGCGACTGGGCGGCCCAAGACAAGTGATTTCCTTCGACGAGGCGCTTACGATTCTCAGTTCGGCTGCTCGGCCAATCGGGACTGAAACCATTGGGATCGAATGCGCCGCCGGGCGCGTCCTCGCTGCAAACGTCATCGCCGCGATCGATTCGCCGCGCGCCGGCGTATCGGCAATGGACGGATACGCGGTGTGCGAGGCGGATCTCGCCCATGTACCTGCACGGCTTCGTGTCAGTGGAGAGAGCTTTCCTGGCCGGCTTCCCCGTCCGATTACGAATGGCGCATGTGTACGGATCTTTACTGGGGCGCCGGTTCCGGCAGGCGCAGACCGCGTGGTCATTCAGGAAATCGTCCGGCGAGACGGCGAATGGGCCATTTTTGAGCACGAGCCCGGATCGGCACGTCACATCCGCCCGCAAGGCTCCGATTTCCGATCGGGTGAGCGGCTGCTGACCACCGGCACATTGCTCGACGCACGAAGCGTTCTCGCTGCAGCGGCAGCGGATATGCCATCCGTCGAAGTCTCCCGGCGTCCTCGCCTCGCGATCATTGCCACAGGGGATGAATTGGCTGGGCCGGGCAGCGCCCGCGACAATCCTGCCGCAAGCCCCGACAGCGTCTCCTTAGGAGTGGCGGCGTTCAGCGAGCAATGGGGCGGTCAATGTCTCGCCCGCACTCGCATGGGCGATGATCGGGAGCAGCTCGAAGCGGTGGCACGTGAGGCACTCGACATTGCCGACCTTGTGATCGTTACGGGCGGGGCCTCGGTTGGCGAGAAGGATTTCGCCAAAGCGATGTTCCAATCCGCAGGGCTTGAGCTCCTCTTCTCGAAGGTTGCGATCAAGCCCGGAAAGCCGGTGTGGCTCGGCCGGGCGGCGGGCAAGCTGGTGCTTGGCCTACCGGGCAACCCAACGTCCGCGCTGGTGACGGCACGGCTATTCCTCGCGCCGTTGCTGTGCGCGCTTACCGGCCGCCACCCAGCTTCGGCGCTGCAATGGCGTAAGGCGGCGGCGACTGTGCCGCTTCCAGCCTGTGGCGACCGTGAGACATTCGTCCGCGCACGCTGGTCCGGCGAAATGATCGAGCCGCTCAGCGATCAGGATTCCGGCGCGCAGCGGGCGCTTGCTGAGGCGGCGCTGCTTGTGCGGAGGAGCATCGATGCGCCGGCGGCTGCGGCCGGCGAAATGGTCGACGTGCTGACGTTCTAGCGCGCTTGCAAAATAGGAACTCGGTTGCTTCGCTCGCGCCGTTCTTTGACAATCGGAATAATCGCCTTTGCAGCGAATCCCGCGAAGTTCACACAAAATTCGGCCTCGCTTAGAGAGACTCGCCCGAATTCACCCGATCGAGCGCGAACATTGTGAACTTTAGGCGGAGTAGCGTCAGACGAACAACAGCTTTCCGCCCGCAACCAGAAGGACAGCCCCGAGGAACCGCAGCAGCCATTCGCGCGGCAGCCGCTCCACGCCGAGCCATGTTCCGACCAGAGCGCCCCCAAAAGTCGCCGCGAGGAAGATCGGAAGCGCCGAGGGCAAATGTCCGACAGACGCGAAATTGCCCAGCAGCCCGGCAATCGAATTGAGCAGGATGAAGGCGGAGACCACGCCGGATGTGCGCCTCGGCTCCTCCCAGGCGTTGAGGATGATCAGCGGGCTGAGAAAAATGCCGCCGCCAGTGCCGGTCAGCCCCGCAAGAAATCCGAGCACCGCGCCGGCCGGGAGCGTGATTGCCAGCGAAGGTTGCTGCACCGGCCGTTCCGCAAGCCACTTCGGCTTCCACAGAAGGCGCACAGCGGAAAGCCACAAGAGCACGGCGACGAGGGGATCGTACCAGTGCGGCGGAAGGTGGATGGCCCCGCCAAGATAAGCCGCTGGCGCGGCCGTGAGCGCGAGCGCCAGCACCAGCTTCCAGTTGCAGAGACCCCGCCTCGAATAGCGCCACGCGCCGAACCCGGCGACCAGCAGGTTCAGCGCCAGCGCCGTCGGCTTCATTGTCTCCGGCGCAATTGAGAAGAACGCCATCGCCGCGAGATAGGCGGAGGCGCCGCCGTGCCCGACACTGGAGTAAAGCGCTGCTCCAAGCGCGAACAGCATGGCCAGAGCGGCGACAGTCGTCATGTCCATCCATGCCGGACTATCAGCCGTCATTTGCGTGCGCTATGTCGATCATGGGGAGGCGCTCCATGGACGCCATTGCCACGGGAACAGATTCAGCGGGTAAGGCGAACGCATCGCGGCGGATCGCCTACCGCCACCGTCTCCCGACGAGAATCTGGCACTGGGTGAACGCGATCACGCTGTTCGTCATGCTGATGAGCGGCCTGATGATCTTCAACGCTCACCCGCATCTCTACTGGGGTCAGTACGGCGCCAATTTCGATCATCCGTGGCTATCGTTCAAAGGCCGGCCGATCCCCGGCTGGGCCACGATCCCATCCTATTACAGCCTCGCCGGAGCGCGGCGGTGGCACCTGGCTTTCGCCTGGCTGCTCGTCATCGGGTTGGTCGCCTTTCTGATCACCAGCCTCATGAACCGCCATGTGCAGCGCGATCTCGCCCCTACTCCTTCCGAGCTTCATCCGGGCCACATCTGGCATGACGTGAAGGAGCATGCGCGGCTGCGCTTCCCAACCGGCGACGCGGCGCTTCGCTTCAACATCCTTCAGAAGCTGAGCTATGTCGGCGTGATCTTCGTGCTCCTGCCGCTGATGATCCTGACTGGGCTCACGATGTCGCCGGCGATGGACGCGGCGTGGCCGTGGTTGCCCGTGGTGTTCGACGGGCGTCAGTCGGCGCGCTCCATCCATTTCATCGTGGCGGCGCTCCTCGTGCTGTTCATTTTCGTTCACCTGGCGATGGTGGTGCTTGCCGGGCCGATCAACGAAATCCGATCGATGATCACCGGACGCTACCGCATCCCGCCGGACAGGAGTGCAGGATGATCAGCAGGCGGAATTTCGTTGTCGCGGGAGGGTCGAGCCTGCTGCTCGGCGGTTGCGACAAACTGGATCAGAGCCCCGCATTCAAGGGTCTTCTCCGCTCGGCGGATTCGCTGGCCAAGGGAAGCCAGCGGCTGCTCGGACGCAATGCGCTGGCGCCGCAATATACTGATGCCGATCTGTCGCCGATCTTCCGGTCCAACGGGACCGCGATGCCCGACACCACCGAATACGCACAGCATCTCGCCAACAACTTCGCCGACTGGCGGCTGACGGTCGATGGGCTCGTCGCGCATCCGCTCTCGATCCCGCTCGCGACCATCAGGTCGCTGCCCTACCGCACTCAGATCACCCGCCACGACTGCGTCGAAGGGTGGAGCGCGATCGGCAAGTGGCACGGCGTGCAGCTATCGCGTTTCCTCGATGCCGCTGGCCTGAGCACGCGCGCCAAATATATCGTCTTCCATTGCGCCGATCGTTTCGGTTCGACGCCTTATTACGAGAGCATCGATCTCGTCGACGCTTTCCACCCGCAGACGATCCTCGCCTGGGGGATGAACAATCACCTGCTGCCGGTCGCAAACGGTGCCCCGCTACGCCTCCGGGTGGAGCGGCAGTTGGGCTACAAGCAAGCCAAATTTGTGCAGCGGATCGAGGCGGTCGACAGCCTGGCCGGGATCGGCGGCGGCAAGGGTGGTTATTGGGAGGACGCGTCCGACTACGCCTGGTACGCCGGCATTTAAAGCGATCGGCTAACGCTACTCGGACAGGCGGTCGCAACCTTTTTCCACCCGCGCCGTATTGCGGGTGAAGGAGAGGGGGGCAAGATGACCGAATTCTGCGCGAACTTCTGATGCTGCAAGCGCTGCCGCCGGATCAGCCATCGAAGCAGGTGATCGTGGTTACCGGCAAGGCGTTACCCGATCCCGCGGCGGCGCGCGCATACGACGTGCAGACGATCGACAGGAAGCGGTTGGCGAATGCGCCCTCGCACCAGATCGAGAACATCTTGCAGCAGATCCCGGGTCTGCAACTCTTCCGCCGGACCGACGCGACGAGCGCCCACCCCACAAGCCAGGGCGTGACGCTTCGCGCGCTGGGCGGCAATGCGTCGAGCCGAGCGCTTGTGGTTCTGGATGGGGTGCCGCAGGCCGACCCGTTCGGAGGCTGGATCGACTGGCCTGCCTATGACCCTTCGAGCATCGAGCAGGTGCGCGTTACCCGTGGGGGAGGGACCGTGCCGTACGGACCGGGCGCTCTCGCCGGCGTCATCGACATGACCAGCCGCAACGATACCCGAGCCGAAGGCTCGTTAGAGGCGGGAAGCCGCAATTCGCAGGCCGCCAGCGGCTTTGCCGGGATGGACACAGGCGGCGGTATTCTCACTGTGAGCGGACGGGCGGAGCGGAGCGACGGGTTCATCCCGATCACGGCAGCGACACGCGGGACCGTGGACCGCCCTGCCCGATACGACGAAGCAAGCCTGCGCGCACGCTGGGTCACTCCGGTCGCAGCCGACACGGAATTGCAGCTGGGTGGACTTGCCTTCACTGACAGCCGGAACCGGGGGGTTCCGTTCACGGCCAACCGGACGCGTGGATTGGACGCTTCGGCGCGCATTGTAGGACACCGCAATCTGCAGTGGTCGGCGCTGGTCTACGGACAGTGGCGCAGCTTCCGGAGCAGCTTTGCAAGCGTCAACGCCGACCGGAGCAGTGCCAGCCGGGTGTCGCTGCAGGATTCCGTGCCCTCAGACGGATATGGCGGCAGCTTCGAGGTCCGGCCGTCGCTCGGCCCCGGCTTCCAACTCAGGATTGGCGCCGATGCGCGCTCGACGAATGGGGAGTCGCGCGAATTCTACAGTTACGTGGCGGGTGCGCCGGCGCGCCGCAGGATCGCCGGTGGGAGCTCCCAAACCGCCGGATTGTTCACCGAAGCTAGCGTGGTCATGGGCTCTCTTACCTTGAGCGCCGGCGGGCGGCTCGACCACTGGCAGATCGCCAACGGCAAGTTGCTGGAGTGGCTGATTGCGACCGGGGCATCGACGCGGACGGACCGATATCCAAAGCGGGAAGGATCGCTCCCGACCGCCCGAGCGGGCGCAGTTCTCCACGTCGATGAGGATTTCAGCTTGCGCTCCGTGGCCTATCTCGGATGGCGGCTTCCGACCCTGAATGAGCTGTTTCGGCCGTTCCGCGCCGGCTCCGATGCGACGGCAGCCAATCCGCTCCTCAATCCCGAGCGGCTGGCCGGAGCGGAAGCCGGCCTGGAATATGGTAGAGGCGGAGTGTCCGCATCCGTGACCGCGTTCTACAATAAGCTGTCGAACGCGATCGCAAACGTCACTCTCGGCCACGGGCCCGGTCTTTTCCCTGGTGTCGGCTTCGTCGGCGGGTCGTACCAGAAGCGCGAAAATATCGACGGCATTAGCGTGAAAGGGGTTGAGGCTTCCGGCGAAGCGAGGCGCGGAGAGTGGTCGTTGCGGTTGGGCGCAAGTCTTACGAAGGCACATGTCTCGGCCAGCGGCGCCGCCGCGCATTTGGATGGTCTTCGGCCGGCCCAGACCCCGCAGTTTGTCCTCACCGGCGGCCTGGGTTGGGACAGCGACGGCCGTTCGATCGAGCTCCAGGTTCGACGAGTCGGCCCTCAATTCGAAGACGACCTAAATCAGCGGCGGATCCGGCCGGCGACGGTGGTGGACGGATCGTTCGCCTGGCCGCTGGGCAATCGCGTTCAATTCATCGCCCGCGGCGAGAACCTGCTCAATGAGACCGTTATCGCAGGATTGAATGATGATGGTTCGGTCGAGCGCGCCACCCCCAGGACTTTGTGGGTCGGCCTTCGGTTAGGCGGAATCTAGATAACTTCGATCAAGAAGGAGAACTGCCGTTGTCTATTGCCGTTGTCGCTCGGTCAACACTGAGGAGCAAATCATGGCGACCAGCAAGAGCGGTTCGAAGCGCGGCTTTGCAGCGATGAATCCGGAAAAGCAGCGCGAGATCGCCGCCAAGGGCGGCCGCGCGAGCCATGGCGGCGGCCGTCGGCCCGGCGGGAAGAGCCGGAACTCGTCGACGCGCTAACCGCAACCGCAACTTCCCGCGCGGCGTTACCCTCGCGGGATGTATCGATCGGACCTGAAGCCTCGCGACAAGTCCGGCGCAATCGCCGCCGTTGTCGCCGTTCACGCTCTGCTGGCCCTGGGCTTGCTGCACCTGTCCGGCAAGATGCCGATCCCGGATGTGCAGAGTGCGTTGAAGATGTTCGACACTGCGCCGGTTCCCCCGCCACTGCCGCCCCCTCCGCCGGTGCACCACACTCAGCCAAAGCCGAAGCAGAAGGAGGCCGCCTCCGCACCGACGAATACGAAGAGTGACGCCACGCCGATCAAGCGCGTGTCGCCGCCGATCCAGCTTCCCGTCCCGGTTCCAACCGTCACGAGCCCCACACCCAACACCGGGACCGCGTCCACTCAGGGCTCGGGCAGCCAAGGCGTGGGGACCGGCGCCGGCGGAAACGGCACCGGAACGGGCAACGGCGCGGGCGGGAATGGAAACGGCGGCGGAGGAGATAGTGGCGTCGCCGAGCCGCCGCATCTGGCGACGCCGGTACTTGGCGGCCGCGATTTCCAGTCAGGCGTGCTTGATCAATGGCCGCGCAATGCGACCGTATTCCTTCGGCTGCGGGTGAATCCGACCGGATACGTGAGCGAGTGCATGGTGGATCGTGGCACCGGGGTTCCCTCGATCGATTCGACGATTTGCGACCTGGCTCGGGAACGGCTGCATTTCAGACCAGCGCTCAATCGCTCGGGTCAGGCAGTCGCAGGCTGGTTCGGTTATGCTCAACCGGCTCCGCGCTAGGAGTTCCGTGCGCGCCGTTTGATCGTCACTCGGAGCGAGCGCCTACCGCTGTCCTCGGCACGGCAGGATTCGTGAAAATCCTCTGCACGTCCTGCTCCACCGGGTCGAGCCATCTGTAGGCCTGTCGTCCGCCGATGCCCAGCCGCTCGAGAGTAGACTGAACCAATATTTCCACCGCAGACTCACTCGCCAGGCCACCGCGAATCAGGCAGCGGTCCACCAACACCCGGCGGAATGCCTCATACACGCCCGGCTCCGGAGGGGTCGGCTCGCTCCAGAAGCTATCGAGATGATCCTGGTGGGTTAGCCCATCGATGTCGTAAATAGCTTCGCCCAGGGTGCAAACCGGAATGTCGCGGGCAAGCGCCAAAGTTGCGGACGTGCTGTTGACGCACACGAGACCACGTGCGCTTTCAAGCATCGTCTCAAGATGGCCACCATTAACAAAATGGACCCGCCGTTTAGTCCCGAGACGTTGCGCCATCCTTTGGACGAAGCGGTCCCAGCCAAAAAACCCCGGATCGAGTGGGTGAGATTTCAAAAGCAGGTGAACGTCCGCTGGAGCGTGGGCGGCAAAACTCTCCATCGCATAGGCGACAGCGCTCTGCATGTCCGGAAAGAGCGAGTGCACACGGATCTGGGAATCCGTCGAGAGCTGCAGTGGGAAGACGAAAAAATCCCTGCCTTCCAGACGTTGCACGACTTCCTCGGTGCGCTTGTCACGAGCGGCTTGGCGAGCCAGTTTCCAAAGCCACCCAAAGCCCTCCAGAACTATCGAGCCTCTGCGGTGCGAGCGATAGTGGGGGAACCGAGGCCACCCGGTAACGACGCTGTGGTAATGCCAGTAGCTGTCCCTCGCACGTCTACGGAAGCTCGCGGTGATGGGAGGCAACTCCGTCTCTGGAGGAAGACGTTTCGCCTCTCTCATAAACCAGGCCTTGTCCCGGCTGAGGGTAGATCGCGCATTCACCCCCTCCGGCTCCAAGGTCATCCAGTCCGGCCGCAGATATCCCTCCTCGAGCACATGCGTGCGGACCTTCCGAAGCTGAGCGATCCCGTGTGCGGATATGTGGTAGGGGCGGCAGTCCCCGAACAGGATTAGATCAGTGACGCCGTACTCGCGAAGGAAGCGGTCGACGAAGGCCGGCCATTCGGAAAACCGGCCGCGGAAATTCACTGCACCATCGCGCCAGTCGCGCAGGTCACCACCGCAAATATTGATGCGATGAACCGTGACCCCTCGCGGGGCCATCGCTCGGCCCAACCTGCGGAATAACGGGCCCGGAGGTCCCTGGAGGAAAAGGAAAACGCGATTTTCGGTCATCGGTCAGGCCAGAATGAGGATAGAGTTTGCTTCAACCGTCCCTGCAATCTCCGCAGTCGAACCAGCTGGGTAGGTCTGGTGCCGGAGTTCCCTTCCGCTATCCGGCGTACCAGGATTTCGGCTGGACACGGCAAGCCGGTTAAAGGATCGAGATAGCGAGGGTAGAGGAGCAAAGCCGCGGCGACAAGTTCGTCGATGCTCCTTCTGGCGGTGCGTCGCGCTGGCACCGGCCCCAGGTCGCGCGTCAAACCCCAGCCGGAATAGAACGGGACGCCATAAGTGAAGACCGATTTCTCACGCAACATGGCCTCAAATCCAGCCAGCGAAGTGTTGACGTGCACCTCATCAACAAGGTCGATCAACGAAGTAATTGGCTCGCTGGCAACGATTTCGTCGGCCAGGCGCAGACATTCCTGGTCCGGAATGGCTCCTTTGCGATGGCCCGCCTCCACATCGGGATGGGGCTTGTAAATGATATAGCAGTCCGGATTAAGCCGACGGACTTTCGTCAAGAGCTCGAGATTGCTTTGCGGTCCCAGGCCGAGGAGGACGGCCCGGTCATCCTCGACCTGCCCAGGTACGAGCAGATGTCGCGATGTGGTTCGGCGCTTGAGCTTCCCGGATCCCGATCCGTATTTGCTGATCCCGAGTTCGACGATGAGATCGCGAAGTTCGCGGGCGCGGAGCAGAACTTCAGGTTCGATGGCGCCCTGTTGCAGTAGTTCCTCAAGGTCGCTCGTCCGATTAGGGTCGAAATAAATTCCCCGCGAATCCACGACGATAGATTGCGGTGGAACGCAGTCAGCCCCGAGTCCGGCCGAGCGGATGAACCCATCTTCAACTTCCAGTAACGTCGCACCGCTGCGTTTCAGGTTTTCCAGCGCTTTCGGGCCTGTCCGGGATTTCCAAACCGCCACTCGATCCTGTGGTCGGAAGGCCCGATGTCCAGAACTAAAGGGCGTCCTCTGCCCACCGCCCCACAATAGTGGAGCCACAGTGGGGCGCTTCCAAAACGCGAAACCGACCGCCGCAGTGAGGTTTCTGTTCAGATCGATGAGCCGCCGCCAAAAGCCACACAGTTCGATGGCTTCGGCCACATCCATTTCGGCGCCGCTGAATGGATTGCGGTAATTGATCCGGTCGACAGCGACGCTTCGAAACATCTTGCGAAGCGCGGCCGCTGTTGCGTTCTCCACTTCGGCGAAGCGGCCCTCGCTGACGCACTGAACGGGAACGCCGGCCATGGCGGCAAGCAATGCAAGCTCGTCTTCCCCCTCCACCACCACACCGGCTGCCCCGCTGAGCACGTGCCAAGGGTCGATGGCTGAGCCGGGAGCCAGTTCCACGGTGTGGCCTGTTCCAGGAGGGATTTTGTTGGCCCAACTGCCGTGAGACCGTAGGACCGTGTACCCAGCGGGGGGCAAAGCCGGTTGGGATCCCCAATAGGCGCCACCGATCTTCAGCTCGCAAATTCGCTGCATCAACGCGTCGATTACGGCGTCGCTTTTTCCGGAGTCCTGTCCGCAGCCCAGGCCCAGCGTCGTTGCAGCGGTGGACCCAGGAAATGGCGGAATCCGCAGCAGCCCTGAAGATGTCTTGTCTCGGGCCATGATAGCAGCTCGGCTGTTCTCCGGAGAAAAGCAGTTGGTAGCAAAGGTGTTTCTGGAGGGCTGTCAAATTTCGGGCAAGGTACAGCCGATCGTTGCCAGCCACCTCTGCACCCGGTCGAAATGACCATCCCAGTCTGGCGCCTTGTAATCGCCCATTGATTGCAGCTGCCTCTCCCGCTCGAGGGAGTCTCCGGTGAAATTGATGATTGCAGACCGCCAACCGGCGCCGTCCAGCGGATCGAGATATGTCGGTATGGACCCCGCGAACTCCCGGAAGACCGGCAGGTCGCTGGCAATCACAGGAGTACCCAGTTGAAGGGCTTCGGCAACGGGCAATCCAAATCCCTCAGCGAACGAAGGCATCAGCAGAGCCCGCGCACCCGCAATCAGGCCGGCAAGTGTGTGGTCGTCGCACGCTCCCATCTCGAGGACATGGTCCTTCAGATCTACGGCGCGATCGAGCATTGCAAGCGCGTGTCCCGCTTCCCAGCCGCGTTGACCAACGATGACCAGCAGGGGTGCGTCGAGACCGTAGCTTCGAACCAGCTTTTTCCAGATGTGGAGCAGCAGGCTGTGGTTCTTGCGGCCTTCGATCGTTCCGACTGTGATGAAATGTGGCTTGTCGAACGACTTGGCCGCAACTGCCGGCGGGAGCGGTGATCCTGCAATCCACGCTGCCACTGCTGGAGGCATCGGAAGCCCCTGGGCAGCAGCGAAAAACGCGAGGTCATCGATCGTCGCTTGGGAATTGCCGATCAAACCGTGAGCGCTCCGAAGGATGTTCTCCACTCGCCGGCGGTGTTTGGCTTCCTCTCCAGGGCGGCAATATTCGGGATGAAGCAACGGTATGAGATCGTGCACCAGGTAAACGGCTCGCAGGTGGTTGCGGGCGATCCACCGTGGAAGAGAGGGCTCGTTGAGGCCGGTGTGGCCGATGTTCAGGTAGAGACTATTCTCGTCCGGAACCGTGCCCCGCGACGCTGGGAAGGCGGTGGCGGACAGGCGCAGGAACTTACGGCGAAATGCGGCGGGCCCGGAGTCGAAAAGCTGGAAAAGGAGATCGGAATGCTTGGGCGTCAGTATGTGGTACGCCCCCTTTCCTTGGATGACCGCCTGAGAGTGCCTCCGGAACCTGCTTACGTAGGCCTGGCAAACGCGATCGATACCCGTCGGCATCCCGCCGCGCCAATAGCGCCAGACAAGCCTTGAAACGTCGACGAGGACGCGCCGCTCAGCCACTGCGCCCGCTCAATGACCTAGTGCACCTGATAACCCAAACCATCCGGGCCGGACGGGTACGTTAAGCCGCGTTCACCCGCAACAGCTTACGCGCACGATCCACGGGAGCGGCCGGTTCCGTTGTCAGCCAGGGCGCCGACATCGTCACCGGCCTCCAGGACAAGTTCGACCGGGCCGGAGTGGCGGCGGCGGGTCTCG